>JAABVA010000410.1_pt1 | contig 55525 bp, 53 predicted proteins | sample 5560331 | NCBI WGS metagenome assembly JAABVA01 (sample SAMN12812661, study PRJNA571458) | rock metagenome | isolation source: Antarctica rocks | place: Antarctica: Victoria Land, Mt New Zealand sud | collected 2016-01-07
CCAGCTGGCCGACGAGCAGGCCCTACGCGATGACGCGCAGCGCCGGGGCTGGGACAGCGAAACCGCTCGGCACGCCCGCGTCATCGCCAGCCTCCAACAACACCTCGACCGCCTGAACAAACCCGACGTCCCCAGCGCCAGGGCTTGACCACCGGTGAGGGCCGGTTAACCGGCTGCGGCTTTCGGAACATGGACAACTACCAGCGGCGCATCATGAGCCACATCGCCATCACCAGAACGGCGACGCAGGCAGCATGACGAGGACACCCCGCTCAACTCCGAAGAGCCACCAAAGCGAGCCCGACACCCTCGCCGCTTGGCAGCTACGAGCCGTGGGATGTCTTGGCGCGGTTGCGACGGCGCCGGTCCGCTACAAGGCCTGCGCGACGGCGTCGAGCGCGGCCGCGTGTCGACCCAGACCCGGTGGAAGTGCGGCCGGCAGTCATCCTCGGTTGGCGGCAGCCGGACCCTGCTGCGGCCGTCGCCTACGCCGCGAGGTTGGCTTGGCGTAAGCGAGCCCGGCTGGTGGTAGCGCGCGAGACCGCAGCCTCCCTCGGCCTGCGTTGGCCAGCGTGCACCTGGCTGCCAGGCAGCAATCGCTGCCCTACGAGCCAGCCTCGCCGACGAATTGCACACTCAGGTAGAGTCCAGGCCCGCCCATACCGGCATCACAGCCAAGCTCATTGTCGCCGCAAGCGACCCATCCGCCGAATTGATTCGCATCGCCGGACAGGTCCGGGCCAATCCGGCAGTCGTCGGCGCATCCGAGCCGCCGGCACCGGCTAGCGGGTCTTTGCTGGCGACCCGGCCAGTACGCACGGCGCGCTGGTCGTCACGGCCCTCTTCTGATCCCGCGGTCCATCCTTCTGCAGTCTGACGCCTGTTCAGCCGCTAACCTGAACAGTTGCATACTTCGCCACGAGATCATGCCCTCGCCTCATGTACTGGCGCAGGCCCGCGTGCGCGGCGTCGTGATCCCTGGCGGCCAGAGCATCGGCGAGTGCGATTCTTTCGTCGATGAGCCGCCCGGCAATTTTACGCCACATAGAGGGAGCGGTTTCTGCAGCGCCTCGGGCGAGCGCGATCTGGGACTCGATGAGGTAGCCGGCGATGGTGATGAGCAGTTGATTATGTGAAAGAGCGACAAGAGCCAGCAGGAACGCACGCAGCGAGTCCGATACCTGCTCGTTGTCCATGTCCGATCTGAATTGTCTTGCAGCCCTCTGCAGGTCTGCTAGCTCCTCGTCGCTGGCGTGTTTCATTGAGAGATCCACGGACTTCAAATACAACGCTTCTGACAATTCGAGAATGCTCAACAGGCCAACGTTTTCTAGTTCTACGACGGCCGTCAAGGCAGAGGACAGGAGCGCCCCGGACTCGGCGGTGACGAAGGTTCCGGATCCGTGGCGGACCTCGACGAGACTCATCGCGTTCAGAGCGCGGATGGCCTCACGAATCGTCGGTGAGCTGACCTGGTAGTGAACTGCCAGTTCCTTCTCGGACGGAAGGCGGGTTCCTCGGACGAGATGGCCGGAGAGGATCTGTGCTCGCAGGTCGTGAAGCACGTGATCGGCGGCACCGGTTCGATCTCGTCGGTAGTCGCTGCTCGCCAATATGTCGCTCATGGACGAGGCCTGTCTACGAGTTGTGGCTGCGGGACGCTTCGACGAAGTTGCTGTGCAAAGGTGCGACAACATATTATACTGCACTCCTGGTGACCAGTAGACTAGAAGGGGCACCAAGATGGCCGGCCAGAGGCGCCGGACCTCGAGAAAGCCGAGTCGATATGATCACGCTGGCGCAGAGTCGCATCATCGTCGAACAGGGCGTAGTGCACGCCCGCGCGGAGGGCATGCCACCGATGACGATCGCTGTGCTCGATGCCGCTGGCATTCTGGTGGCCTTCGCTCGGGAAGATGGCTCGAGCCTGCTGCGTGAGCGGATTGCACGCGCCAAGGCCCACGGCGCGCTCAACATGGGGGTCGGGAGCCGGGCTCTGGCGGCCCGGGCGCAGAGCCATCCGCACTTCGTCAATGCCCTAGTGGTCCTAGCCGAGGGCAACCTAGTGCCGGTCCCGGGCGGCGTTCTGGTCCGCGACGAGGCTGACCGGCTCATTGGAGCGGTCGGGGTGAGCGGTCACCTGCCCGACGGGGACGAGGCCTGCGCGGTGCAAGGAGTCCAAGCGGCCGGTTTGCGGGCAGACCCGGGGGCCGTCTGACCGTCGGCGGCGGCTCGCTCCGGGTCGACCTACCCTTTTGAGCGGAAGAAGTCGCCGACGAGCTGGATCCACTGATCGTGCGCCTCGACGTGGGAGAAGTGGCCGACGCCAGCAAGCTGCACGAGGCGGGCGCCGGGAACGGCTGCTGCCACTTCCCGCATGTGCTCGGCGGGCACGTTGACATCCAACTCACCGGCGAGAACGAGGGTCGGCGCGACGATCGCGCTTGCGCGGGCAAGCAGGTTCAGTCCGCTGGCCATTTCGGCGCCCATCGGCCCGGCGGCAGCGAAGTTCATTGGCGCCGCGGACAATTGGGAGAGAAACTCGGCTTCCTCGGCGCCAAGCCGAGCGACGTAGCGGCTCATCATTGTTTTCAGTGCAGCGCGTCTGACGTCATCGCTCGTCGCGGTACGCAGCAGGGCAAAGGCTGCGTCCCCTGCGTTGAGCCGTTCGTCGCCGTCGGAGGCGGCGGCGCGAAACCGTTCACGAGCAGCGGCCACCGCCTGGGCGAAGTATCCGTCCATCCGCGCCGGACCGGCTGTCAGGACCATCCGTTCAACGCGATCGGGGTATGCCGACGCATAGGCGAGTGCGATCGAGGCGCCGTGGCTGCTGCCGCAGAGCCTGAGCCGGTCGAGGTCGAGATGCCGGCGGAGGTCCTCCACGTCGTCAACGTTGGCAGCCATGCGGTATCCGTCCGGGCTGGCAGGCGGGTCTGACTCGCCGGTGCCGCGCGGGCAGAACAGGATTTGACAGAAGCCGAGTAGGTCAGTGGAGGCGAAGTAGGTTTCTGGATCTAGGCCGGGACCGCCGGGCAGGAGCACGATCGGCGGCCCGCTGCCTCGGTCCCGGTACGACAAAATGCGCCCGTCTGCCCTCGGGAATGTGACCACGCCGCCTCCGCTGGTAATAGATGCTTCCCTTCTTGCCCCTCGACAGTGCTGCGCACAGCCGCACAGTCCTGATGAGCGATCGCCGCTACGCGCCGAAGGTGACCGATCGATTGGCCCGACCGGGTTGGTGTAGAACCGCGATCGCAGGCCGTCCGGCGAGCACAGGTCCACTTAGTCGCCGATGCGGCGGGCCGCGATCGCGGCGTGTGGCACCTGGCACGCGTCGAGGTGGTCGACCCACTGGTCCAGGCAAGTCCGGTCCGCGACACCGAAGGTAACGGGTTTGTACACGGCCACGGCCGCGGCCGTGTCAGGAGCTAGCCGCAGTTGAACAAGTGTCCCCAGGCCCGGCACCTCCGCAACGATGGAAAATAGGTGCCGTTTTGCTCGTGGTGGTCCAGCCGCGCGTTCAGAAGCGCGAAAGACGGCGCGTCGGTTCGCTGCCGCTGGCGCTGTGCTTCACCGGGGGCGTCCGGCGCGGCGCGTGGAGCTGATCATCTCGGTGACGGGACTGGTTTCTAACGGCTTGGCGTCGGCGGTGTCCCTGAGAACGGTAACCAGCGGTGCGTCCGGGCGGTAGCTGGGCCACGGGGAGCCGTCAGAATTGCGGGGCACGCCCGTGCGGGCGAACTCCGTCCACGCGTGCCGGACGGCCGCCGACACTGCGGTGTCGGTGTCGTCGTAGGCCTCGGAAGGCACCATGCTGCCGAACAGGTAGGGGATTTCCGCGCTGTGCTTGGCAAGCAGCCGGGAGGCTCGCGCTGCCGGGGACACTCGGGCAAAGCGGTAGTAGTAGGGGGCGCGGCCCAGGTCGGTAAAGCGCTGAAGGGATGCCTCGGCAGGTTCGTGCCAGACGGCACTTGTGATCAGCTCGGCGAGTGCTTCATACGGTGTGCAGCCGGCCGCGGCGAAGTGCGCGACGATGTCTTCGCTTCTGTCGCCCCCCAATGCCTTTGCCATGTGTTCGAGGGTGTCAGCGGTGTAGGCGTCCTCGGGTCGAACCTCGGGGTGGCCGTAGAGCAGTGTGGGCTGGACGAACATGCGTGCCTCGTCCTCGGTACAGCCCAGCATGACCGGCACATCCAACGGCCAGGCAGGGAACTCTTCATTCACTACCTCGCCGTCGGGCACCGGGTACCAGACCAGGTTCGCCGGCGTGTGCACCTGGCCGGGCGGAGGGAAAATCCCCGACAGCGCCAGCGACGCCTCACGCACTCGCTCGGCCGGTGCTCGCCGCAGCGCGTCGATGTCGCTGGCGCCCAGCCGGTGGAACAGCTGCTCGGTTGCCTCTGCGGACCGTTTGTAGGACGGCGAACCCACTGCCGCGTAGTCCTCGAAGCCCGCACTCTGGATGATCGCGCGGTGGAACAGGCCCCTGGCCGAGGGAGTGGACAGCAGGGCGCGGACGGCGGCACCTCCTGCCGATTGGCCGAAGATGGTCACGTTGTCCGCGTCCCCCCCCGAAGGGGGTGATGTTCGCCTGCACCCAGGACAGGGCGGCCACCCAGTCGAGAACGCCGAAGTTCGCGCCAACCTCGGGGTGGGTGAAGAACCCGAACGCCCCGAGCCGGTAATTCATCGACACGACAGTTACCCCAGAGCGGCACAGCTCGGTGCCCTGCCACAGTGCCAACGACGCCGAGCCATTGAGGAATCCGCCGCCGTGGATCCACACCATCACCGGTTGATGCGCCGCCGGGTCCAGGCTCGTAGTCCAGACGTTAACGTTGAGGCAGTCCTCGCTCTGCTCAGCCCCAAGGTTCATGCCGGTGTTCGCGGTCTGGACGGCGGCAGGCCCGAAGGTGGTCGCGTCCCGCACGCCGTCCCACCGCTGGGGAGGCGCAGGCGCACGCCAGCGTCGGTCGCCCACGGGCGGGGCGGCGTATGGCATGCCAAGGAAGCGGTGGACTCCGTCGTGCTCAGCCCCGGCTACCGTGCCCTGCTCGATGCGGACGTCGCACACGCTGTGTCCCTTCGCTTGCTTCATTTGCGGGCCGAGTTGACGGGTCATCCCGCTTCCCTGCTCGAGTTGTCGGTCTGGATGAGCCGCAGGACATGGGTGCGCAGCGCCACGAACTCGGGCAGCGCCTTGGTCGCGAGCTGGTTCCGGTGCGTGCCCAGGTCAACGCGGATCCGTTCGCGGACGCGTGTCGGCGAGCCGGAGAGGACGGCCACCTCGTCTCCTAGGTACACGGCCTCGTCGATGTCGTGGGTGACGAGGATGACCGTTACCCCGAACTCGTCGCGCACCCCCAATATGAGGTCCTCGAGTTCGGCTCTGGTCTGGGCGTCGACCGAGGCGAACGGTTCGTCCATCAGGAGCGCGTCGGGTGCGAAGGCGAGAGCGCGCGCGATCGCGACTCGCTGCTGCATGCCGCCCGACAGCTGCCATGGGTACTGGTCGTGGCTTGCGGACAGGCCGACCGCGGCCAGTGAGGAGCGTCCGCGCTCGACCCGCTCGGCCTGGGACAGTCCCTTCGACCGCAACGGGAGGGTGACGTTGCGCTCCACGGACATCCACGGCATGAGGGATCGGCTGTAGTCCTGGAAGACCACGGCCAAGCGGGCAGGTGGCCGGGTGACCCGTTCGCCCTCAAGCCAGACCTCGCCTTCCGTCGGCGCAAGGAGACCGGACATGCAGCGCAGCAGTGTCGTCTTGCCGGCCCCGGAGGGGCCGACGATGCACAAGAACTGCCCCCGGTGAACCTCAAGGCTGACGCAGTCCAGGACGAGCTTGCCGGCTGCAGGCCCGCCGTAGCGCTTTGAGAGCCCGCGCACGGACAGGACAGGTTCGCCGGGATTGCCTGCGCCGCGACGACTGCTGGGCATCGGGGCCGTGTCGGTCATCACGCTCCTCGCGGCGTCTCGCGCATGCCGCGGTGCCAGCCGAGAACGAGACGCTCGAACCCGCGGAACGCGACGTTGAGCAGGTAGCCGAGCAGCCCAAGCAAGATCATCGCAGCCCACATCTGGGGGACCTCAAAGTTGCGCTCCGAGGACAGGAGCTGGTATCCGACGCCTTCGGTCGACCCGAACTGCTCGCTGAAAACGAGCATGATGATTCCGACGGACAGGGCGGTCCGCATTCCGGCCACAATCTGCGGGCTGGCGGCTCGGAGCACCATTCGGAACAGCCGGTCGGGCCAGCGCATCTGATAGCTGTGGGCGACGTCGAGAACCATCGGGTCGATGCCCCTTGCGCCGTCGATGGTGTTCAGCAGGATGGGCCATACGGCGGCGGAGGCAATGACGATTATCTGCATTCTGGGGCCGATCCCGAGCAACAGTAGGGCGGCAGGCACCAGGGCCACAGCCGGCATCGCGCGCAGGAACTCGAGCACGGGAGTAAGGGCGTCGGCGATTACCGGGGTGAGACCAAGTGTCAGCCCAACGGCAACGCCCACGACAGTGGCCAGGAGAAGTCCTGCGGCGAGGTATTCAAGACTTGGGATCAGGTCGGAGCGGAAGTGCGAGAACACCCAAACCTGACGGAATGCCGACAAAATCTTCGAAAGTGGGGGGAAATAGATGGACGTGCTGCCCGAGCTGGCGATCCACCAGCCAGCCACGAGCCCCGCCGGCACGACAAGTTCGATACCGAGCAGCCCGGCGCGCCGGGTCACGCGGCGCGCCCCCGATATGGCGAGTGCCACGACAGAATCCTCCTCTCCAGCCTTAGAAGCCCCAGGTTTAGCAGCAGTCCCAAAACGGCGGTCACGACGACGAACGCGTACATCGCGGGAATCTGCTGACTCTGTTGCGCCAGAGCTATGGACAGGCCCAGGCCGGAAGCGCCGCCGAGCAGCTCAGCTCCCACCACCAGGAGCAGGCTCACAGTCGCCGCGATCCTTATTCCCGTGGCAATGAAAGGCGCCGCAGCCGGTAAAATTACCCCGAAGACCAGTTCCCGGCGCCGGAACTGGTAGGACCGAGCGACGTCCCGAGAGACGGGGTCCACCTGATGCACCCCGTACATGCTCTGCAGGAGTAACGGCCACACGGACCCGAACACCACGAGTACTAGCACCATTCGCTCGGTCGCGCCGTAGAGGAGCAAAGCCAAGGGGAGCACGGCGACCGGCGGAATCGTGCGCAGAAAATCGATGGTGACTCGGAACAGCCGGTACGCCCTGTGACTGGACCCGAGCAGGAGGCCGATAGGGACCGCGATCGCCAGCGAAATTGTTAAGCCGATTCCCCAGGTGTGCAAAGTGTCCCCGACCGCGGACCAGAAGGGTGCCGTCGGGATCAAAGAACCGAGCGCCCGCAGGATTGCGGTCGGTTCGGCCACCGCAAACGTCGAAAGCACTCCCGTGACGACGAGGACCTGCCAGATAACCAGAACCCCCAGAATGCACATCAGTCGCCGTACCGACGTCCTCACGCTGTCCCGATGGGCCCAGGACCCCCGTCGCCCGATCAGCGGCTGGCTCGGCTCTTTCGCCGCAAGGGGCAGCTCGGCTTCGGTTGTCCGGGCAGGGAGTGCGGACATCACTGCGGGAATGCTGCTGTGCTCAGGTCGACCGGCGAGTTGATCACCTTGGCCCGCAGCAGCAGGTTCACGATCTCCTGCAAGCCGGACTTGGTCAGCGTGGCAGGGGTGAACTGAGGCAGAATCGTGGATGCCTCCTGCGCTGGGCTCAGCTTGACCTGGGACGTCTGGGCGCTGACCTTCCGGACGACGTCCGGGTGCGATGAGAGGTAGGTGTTGGCCTGAGCGGTCGCGGCGGCGAACCGCTGGACGACATCCCGGTGCTTGGCCACGTAGGGCTTGGTCGCGATCCACACGATCAGCGGTGCGCCCGGGAGGGCAGTCGACACCGGTGAGAGGACGGAACGAAGCCCTGCCGCCTGCGGGTCGATGGCCGACGTCACGCCGGCGTCGACGGTGCCTTGGGTGATGGCCGGGAGGATGGCCGTAGGTGGCAGCTCGACGAAGTGGGCCTTGCTCGAGTCGCCGCCAAGCTTATCGATCGCTGCGGCGGCGCTGAGCTGGGCTGCTCCACCGATGGTGTTGACGGCGACCTTCTTTCCAGACAGATCAGCCGCAGAGCGGATCGAGCTGCCCGGCTTGACGAGGACGTTGGAGTTGTCCGCGGCCGGCGAGGACCCACCCGAGGTGACCGCTCCGACGATCTCGATTGGCGCACCCTTCCCGATGGCGCTCAGGGCGCCCACTGCGTCGGCCTCACTGAACTGCAGTTGGCCGTTTAGGAGCAGCGGGACGGCGACCGCGCCGGAGGTGACGGTCCGAGGGGCCAGCTGAATCCCCGCCGCGGTGAAGGCCGGGGTGGTCAGTGGAGCCGTGTACACGGCGGCTCCCACGCCAACGGAGAGTTTCAGCGGAGGCCCAGGGACTGCTGAGCCGGTGCCACCGCCGGTGGAGCTGCTGGGGGCAGTGGAGCTACTGGGGCCGCCGGCGTTACTGAGCGAGCCGGAGTTCGATTTCGAGCTTGAGCCACACCCCGCCATGACGACAGCGGCGGCTAGCAATGAGGCCGCCTGTACATGGCGTCGTCTCATCGAAATTCTCCTCGTCGTCGACAGCGGCAAGCGCGGTGGACCTCAGGTATGAGAGCCGCGACACACTGAGTCACCAGGAGACTTATGGACTTGGGGTCTGTTGTCAAGGGCTCGCCGCCTGAGTGAGCGACAGGACCCGGCAACCGAGTTCACCCGACGCTCCCACAGGTGGGCTGCGCGGCCAATCTGCAACGGGGAGATGTTCGCGAGCTGGTGCGGACCGCTTGTCACCGGCACGACCCGCGTGGGGCCATAAAGAAGTGGCCATCACCGACGCCCTGCACCTCGCCGTGCTGCCGCTTCCTGATACCCGGCCGAACTTCCTGCCAGTCCATCCGCGGGCGAGCCGGGACCCTCGGGAGGAGCGCTTGACTTCTAACTACGACACGAACCACAATACTGACCGAATGGACGGTCAGTATTCTCTAGTGGAGGCGATCTATGACTGCGCTGCCCAGCTACGTCCAAGGCTCGTGGGTCAGTCCCTCCGGGGAGGGCGCACCGATGTTCGATGCCGTCACCGGCGTGGAAATCAACCGGTTGTCGACGTCCGGGATCGACATGGCAGCCGCGCTGGACTTCGGTCGGCGGGTGGGCGGCCCTGCTCTGCGGGAGCTGACGTTCCACCAGCGCGCAAGCCTGCTGAAGGCGCTCGCCTCGTTTCTGCGGGAGCACAGGGAGGAGCTGTACGCCCTTTCCGCTTGTAGCGGCGCGACGCTCGGGGACTCGAAGTTCGACGTTGACGGCGGCCTCGGTGTCCTGCTCACGTACGCCAGCAAGGGTCGGCGGGAGCTGCCGGCCACAACCGTCCTGCTCGACGGCGACACCGAGCCGCTCGGCCGCGGCGGCACCTTCCTGGGCCAGCACATCTGGTCTGCGCTGCAGGGGGTAGCTGTCCAGGTCAACGCCTTCAACTTCCCAGTGTGGGGACCGCTGGAGAAGCTGGCCCCAGCCTTCCTCGCGGGCGTACCGAGTCTGATCAAGCCGGCCAGTCCGACCGCCTACTTGACTCACCGTCTCGTGGAGTTGGTCGTCGAGTCCGGCCTGCTGCCGCCCGGGTCGGTGCAGCTGATCGCCGGCAGCGCCGCTGACCTGTTCGACCACCTCACCGAGCAGGACTCGGTCGGGTTTACCGGCTCGGCCAGCACCGCTGCGCGGCTCCGGACGCACCCAACCGTGGTCGCCAACGCTGTCCGGTTCACCGCCGAGGCCGACTCGCTCAACTGCTCCATCCTCGGACCCGACGCCATTGCCGGCACGCCGGAGTTCGACCTGTTCGTCAAGGGCCTGACGACGGAGATGACAGTCAAGGCCGGGCAGAAGTGCACCGCCATCCGGCGGGCCATCGTCCCGAGCGGACTGCTCGACGACGTGGCGCAGGCCGCGGTCGAGCGCCTGAAACGGGTCACCATCGGTAACCCGACGAACCCCGATGTGCGCATGGGTGCGTTGGCCGGGGTCGAGCAGCGGGACGAGGTCCGCCGCTCGCTCAAGGCGTTGACGGACGCCGGCCGCGTGCTGTTCGGCGACCCCGACCACGTCGAGGTCGTCGATGCCGACGCCGAGCGGGGTGCTTTCATGTCGCCCGTCCTGCTGCAGGCAGCCGCCGACCGGGCAGAGCCCCACGAGGTCGAGGCGTTCGGTCCGGTCAGCACCTTGCTGGGCTACGACACGGTCGCCGACGCAGTCGCACTGGCGGCGCGCGGACGGGGCAGCCTCGTCGGGTCCTTGGCAACAGCCGACGCCGACGTGGCACGCGAGATCGTCCTCGGCCTGGCGCCCTGGCACGGCCGGCTGCTGGTGCTTGACCGCGACGACGCGAAGGAGTCCACCGGCCACGGGTCACCGCTACCGACCCTGGTCCACGGGGGCCCCGGCCGCGCTGGCGGCGGCGAGGAGCTGGGCGGCCTACGAAGTGTGCACCACCACATGCAGCGCACAGCCGTGCAGGCCGCCCCGCGGGTGCTGACCGCCATCACCGGCCGCTGGGCACCGGGCGCGGAGCGGACCATCACCGAGGTGCACCCCTTCCGCAAGTCGCTTCAGGAGCTGCGCATCGGCGACGCGTTGACCGCCGGGCCGCGAAAGGTGACCGAGGCGGACATTGCGCACTTCGCCGAGTTCACCGGTGACACGTTCTACGCCCACACCGACCCGGTCGCTGCTGCCGCGAACCCGTTCTTCGACGGCATCGTCGCGCACGGCTACCTGATCGTCTCGCTGGCCGCCGGCCTGTTCGTCGACCCCGAGCCCGGGCCGGTGCTCGCTAACTACGGGATCGACAACCTGCGCTTTCTCACTCCGGTCTACCCCGGTGATGAACTGACCGTGACACTGACCTGCAAGACCATCACCCCTCGTGGCGACAGCGAGCACGGCGAGGTCCGATGGGACTCCGACGTCACCAAGCAGGGCGGGGACTCGGTGGCCAAGTACGACGTACTCACCATGGTGGCAAAGGAGCGGCAGTCATGACCACGGTGTATGAGCGCGACACCGCGTCCGCTCTGGAGAAGCACTTCGACGAGATCATCTCCCGCGAGCACCGCGTCGAGCCACGCGACTGGATGCCCGAGGGCTACCGCAAGACAATGATCCGACAGATCGCGCAGCATGCACACTCGGAGATCATCGGCATGCAGCCCGAGGGCAACTGGATCACACGGGCGCCGTCGCTGCGGCGCAAGGCCATCCTGCTGGCCAAGGTGCAGGACGAGGCCGGGCACGGGATGTACCTGTACTCAGCCGCCGAGACCCTCGGCGCCGACCGCGCCGACATGACCGACAAGCTCGTCCACGGGCGGCAGAAGTACTCCTCGATCTTCAACTACCCGACGCTGTCGTTCGCCGACGTCGGCGTGATCGGCTGGCTGGTCGACGGTGCGGCAATCTGCAACCAGGTGCCGCTATGCCGGTCGAGCTACGGGCCCTACGCCCGCGCCATGATCCGGATCTGTAAGGAGGAGTCGTTCCACCAGCGGCAGGGCTATGAGCTGCTGATGACGATGATGCGCGGCACCGAGGCCCAGCGGGCCATGGTGCAGGCGGCCGTCGACAGGTTCTGGTGGCCGTCGCTGATGATGTTTGGGCCGCCCGACGAGGCATCGCCCAACACGGAGCAGTCGATGGCGTGGGGGATCAAGCGGCACACCAACGACGAGCTGCGCCAGCGCTACGTCGACATGTCGGTCCCGCAGGCCGAGAAGCTCGGCGTCACGCTGCCCGACCCCGACCTGCAGTGGAACGCCGAGCGCGGTCACTACGACTTCGGCCCGATCGACTGGGACGAGCTCACAGCAGTCATCAAGGGCAACGGGCCGTGCAACGCCCAGCGGGTCGCGCACCGCAAAGCCGCTCACGACAACGGCGCCTGGGTCCGCGAGGCGGCCACCGCGCACGCCGCCAAGGACCGGTCCGCTCGATGACGGCGTACACCGCCGAGGGTGGGCACGGCGCGGTGCCGATGGAGGGCGTGCCCGTCGCGCCGGCAGCGGCAGCGGTGCGCACCGACTGGCCGCTTTACGAGGTGTTCCTGCGCGGCAAACGCGGCCTCAACCACGTCCATGTCGGCTCGCTGCACGCCGCCGACCCGCAGATGGCGCTGCACCACGCACGGGACCTGTTCACCCGCCGCAACGAGGGCGTCAGCATCTGGGTCATCCCGGCTGCCGAGATCACCGCCTCGAGCCCGGACGAGAAAGACCCATTCTTCGCCCCTGCCGGCGACAAGGTGTACCGGCATCCCACCTTCTACGACATCCCGGCCGATGTCCCCCACATTTGACGGGTGAGGAGATGACCGAGGACGAGTTCGGCGCCTACCACGCGCTGTCGGAGGACAACGAGGACCACCGCTGGGCCTTCGGAACCGGATTCACCGACCCGCTGGAGGGGATCGACACCACTGTTCCGAGCGGAATCGACGCCGATGCGTTGGGTGCCTACTGCCTGATGCTCGGGGACGACGCGCTGGTCTACAGCCACCGGCTGCAGCAGTGGATGACGCACGCCCCCGAGCTCGAGGAGGAGACCGCGCTCGCCAACATCGCGCTCGACCTGCTAGGGCAGTCGCGCATGCTGCTTGCGCGTGCCGGGCGAGCCGACGGCAGCGACCGCGACGAGGACTCCTTCGCCTTCCTGCGCAGCGAGAGCGAGTTCCGCAACGTACGCCTGGTCGAGCGGCTCGACGCCGACTTTGCCGAGCTCGTCGGCCGGCTGCTCGTGTTCTCCAGCTTCCGCCTGACCCTGTTCGACCGGCTGCGCTCCTCGGCCGACCCGGTGCTGGCGGCCATCGCCGCTAAGGGCGTCAACGAGCTGACCTACCACCGGGACTACGCCGCCCGGTGGGTCGTGCGCCTCGGCGACGGCACCGAGCTCTCGCGCCGAAGAATGCAGGCAGCGTTCGAGGTCATCTGGCCGCTCGTCGACGAGCTGTTCACCCGCCACCCGGTCGAGGTGACCCTCGCCGGTGTCGCGCCCGACGCGGCAGAGCTGCGCTCCGAGGTCGAGGTCGTGCTCGACACCGTGCTGGCCACCGCGGGGCTGGAGCGCCCATCGGCGGCGCCGATGGCGACCCTGCGCGGCCGAGCCGGCCGCGACGGAGTGCACACCGAGGCCCTGGGCTACGTGCTGGCCGAGCTGCAGAGCGTGGCACGTGCCCACCCGGGCTCGACATGGTGACGGCGGTTCTGGCGGCTCATGCCCTGGCGATGACGGCCCAGGGCGTTGCGACAGTCGCCGCCCGCGACATCGCCGCGCAGGTGCCCGACCCCGAGCTGCCGATGGTCACCCTCGCCGACCTCGGCATCCTGCGCAATGTGACCGTGCACGGCGCGGCCGTGACCGTCACCATCACGCCCACGTACTCGGGCTGCCCGGCCATGCGCGAGATGAGCCACGACCTGCGGCACCGGCTCGAGCAGGCCGGATACCTGGACGTGACGGTGCGCACCGAGCTGTCGCCGCCGTGGAGCAGCGACTGGATCACATCCGAGGGCCGGCGCAAGCTCGCCGCAGCCGGCATCGCACCCCCCCACCCGGCCGGCGTCCGCGAAGCAGGCCCGGTTCCCCTGACGCTTACCACCCGCCGGCGCCTCGTCGCCTGCCCGCGCTGCGGCTCACGACAGACAGGTGAGACGTCGGCGTTCAGCGGCACGGCATGCAAGGCGCTGTACCGCTGCGCCAACTGCCAGGAGCCGTTCGAGTACGTGAAAGAGATCTGATGGGGCGCGCCGCCTTCTACCCCTTACAGGTCGCCAAGGTCGACCCGCTCACCGAGGATTCCGCCGCCGTCACCTTCGTCGTGCCGCCCGCGCTGCGGGAAACGTTCGCGTTCGCCCCGGGCCAGTCGCTGACCGTCCGACGCGGTGACGAGCGCCGCTCGTACTCCATCTGCGCCACCGTGGGACGCCCCCCGCGGATCGGTGTGCGGGAGGTCGCCGGCGGAGCCGTCTCAGGCTGGCTAGTCCACGAGACGCGTCCTGGTGACACCCTCGAGGTGCAGGCGCCCGCCGGATCGTTCAGCCCCGATGTGACCGTGCCGGGGCATCACGTCCTGATCGCTGCGGGCTCTGGGGTCACGCCCATGATGTCGATCGCCGGATCGGTGCTCGACGCCCATCCCGATGCCACGGTCACCTTGCTCTACGGCAACCGGCGCAGTGACTCGGTGATGTTCGTCGACGACGTGGCCGACCTCAAGGATGCGCACCCGGCCCGCATGCGGCTCGTCCACGTGCTGTCCCGTGAGCCGCAGGAGGTCGACCTGTTCAGCGGTCGCCTCGACGCCGGCAAGCTTCGGCAGCTACTGCCCGCGCTGGGGGACGTCGCCTCGGTCGACCATTGGTGGCTCTGCGGGCCATTCGGAATGGTCACCGACGCCATCAAGGTGCTGGGCGAGTACGGCGTCGACCCCAAGCAGATGCACCGCGAGCTGTTCTACGTCGGCGACGACCCTCCGGTCGAGACGCGGCACGCCGACGCCCCGGTCGGCAGCGGCGCGGAAGTCACCGCCGTCCTGGACGGGCGGAGCACAACGACGACTGTCGCTCCGGGCGTGCCCGTGCTCGACGGCGTGCAGAAGGTCCGGCCGGACCTGCCCTTCGCCTGCAAGGGAGGCGTCTGCGGCACCTGCCGTGCCTTGGTCACGCACGGCGAAGTGCAAATGCGCCGCAACTACGCACTGGAGCAGGCCGAGCTCGATGCGGGATACGTACTGACCTGCCAGGCGCTCGCCAAATCCGACTCCGTCACGGTCGACTACGACTCCTGAGCTGGGCCAAGCAGCCTTCGCTGGGACGATCGGGCGGCTGCTTGGCCGAAGCGCGGAACACACGGACAGGGGATAAGAGGATGAACCAGGAAAATGCAGCGGTGGGATGTCGCGTTGAGGCGGGCGTCGCCACGATCACGATGAACGGCCCGTCTCTGACCGTCAAAGCCAAGGATGCGCTTGTCAAGGCTGTCCTTGGGGTCGCTGCCGACGACGATGTCCGGTCCGTAGTGCTCACCGGCACCGGCCGAGTCTTCTGCGCGGGTCAGGATCTGGGCGAACATGCCGAGGCATTGCAAGTCGACAGCAGTGCGGCGTTCGCCACGATCACCGAGCACTACAGCCCGGTGATTACCGCGCTCACGACAATGCCCAAGCCGGTCGTCGCCGCTGTCAACGGCACGTGCGCCGGAGCCGGCCTGTCACTGGCCCTAGCCTGCGATGTTCGGATCGCCGTCTCGGGAGCACGCTTCACCACCGCCTTCACAGCCATCGGGCTGACCTTCGACTCCGGGTTGTCCGCCTTTCTCAGCCGGGCGGTAGGGACGGCCCGAGCGAGCGAACTCATCTTGTTGAGCGAGCCGTTCACCGCGGAGCAGGCCGTCGACTGGGGGATGGTGGGGCGAGTCGTCCCCGCCGAAAACTTCGCTGACGCTGTCGCCTCCGTCGCCGGCAAGCTAGCGGCCGGCCCAACGGCTGCCTATGCGACAGCCAAGATGGCACTTCAGCAGGCGTGGGCGGCACCGTTGAGCGAGGTGCTCCAAACCGAGGACAAGGCGCAGCAGATGCTGGGGCTCACGGCCGATCACCAAGGTGCGGTCGAGGCCTTTCTCAGCAAACGCACCCCCACATTCACCGGCCGCCTCTGACGGGGCGGGCTTGAAATCACGCTATGCCGACCGGCTCCGGAAGGCGGCCACGTGCTTGACACCGCCACCGCGCCGGCCCTGCGGGCTCGTCCGGCCGCAACGGCTGCTGACTCGGTCGGTCGCAGCCTTGGCCAACGATTGAGGAAGAAGAGCGGCTGTACCGCGAATGCAGCCCCAGTCCTTTGGTCGGGGACTTCGCGGCAGCACGTGAAAGAGTCAAACCTGTGAGCGACGTCGACGGCACAGAAGGGAACTGCCAGCTTGACGCGGTGTCGATCATGCTCGCGGCAGACGCCGCGTCGCGCAGCCTGGACATACGGCTGGTCGATCACGGCCCGGGCTGGGCAAGAACCAGCATGATCGTACGGGCGGACATGCTCAACGGCCATGCCATCGCTCACGGCGGGCCGATTTTCACCCTTGCCGACACCGCCTTTGCCTGCGCCTGCAACAGCTGGGGTCCCACGTCCGTAGCCGCCGGGTGCGACATCACCTTCATTGCTCCCGCCCGGCTCGGTGACATTCTCGATGCCGACGCCCAGGTCCGCACCCGCTACGGACGGCACGGGGTCTATGACGTCACGGTGCGCCGCGGGGAGACGGTGGTCGCCGAGTTCCGGGGACGCAGCCACCAGCTCAAAGCGCCGCAAGCATGATCGTTCACGAAGATGAGGCCGAGCGGGCCCCTCGCAGACGGGGGCGGCCCGGTCATGACCTCTCGACTGTCCTAGCCGGGTCGGTCGAGGTGTTCAACGAGCGGGGTTTCGACAGAACCAGCATCGAGGACCTAGCCCGCCGCCTCGGAATCAGCAAGTCTGCGATCTACCACCACGTCGACAGCAAAGACGCGCTACTGGGACTGGCGCTCGATGACGCCCTCAACGGCTTGGAGCGGGCCGCCGAGGACGTCCGCGGTCTCGAGGGACCCGCAGTGCAGCGGCTCGAGACCCTACTGAGCCGCAGCGTCGTAGTGCTCGTCGACCGCTTGCCGTCCGTTACCCTTCTGCTTCGGGTGCGCGGCAACAGCCCGGTCGAGCAGCAGGCTCTGACCCGCCGTCGCCATCTCGACCGGCTGGTCGCCGACCTCGTGAAAGAAGCAGTAAGCGACGGGGACCTGCGACCCGACATCGACCCCGCGGTCACCTCCCGGTTGCTATTCGGGATGGTGAACTCATTGACCGAGTGGCTCAAGCCCGGCAACAGCCACAGTGCGGAGCAGCTGGCACGAACCGTGGTAAGTGTGGCATTCGACGGGATGCGGAAGCGCCCATGAACCGTTCAGGTCAGCGCGGTGGCCGCTCGTCGACGACACGGCGCATCTTCCCCACTGAACGTTCGATGGTCATCGGCTCCACTACGTCGACGGCCACGCTGACGCCGATCAGGTTCTTCACGAGGGCTCGCAGCACCTTGCCGGCTTCGGCGACGTCACCGGCGAGGGTATCGACCCGGCGCTCGACCCGGACCGTCAGCTCATCGAGCCTGCCAGTGCGCTGCAGGAGGCATTGGAAGTGTGGCGAAAGCGCAGGAACTCGCAGGATAAGTTCTTCGATCTGAGCGGGATACAGGTTGACCCCCCGCAAGATGATCAAGTCATCGGTGCGTCCGGTGACCTTTTCCATCCGACGCATGGTGCGGGCGGTTCCCGGCAGCAGTCGGGTCAGATCGCGGGTGCGGTACCGAATGACCGGTGAGGCCTGGCGGGTCAGCGAGGTGAGAACCAGCTCGCCCTGCTCTCCGTCCGGCAGGACCTGCTCGGTGACCGGGTCGATCACCTCGGGGTAGAAGTGGTCCTCCCAAATGTGCAACCCGTCCTTGGTCTCGACGCACTCCATGGCGACACCAGGGCCCATCACCTCCGACAGGCCGTAGATGTCAACAGCGTGCAGGTCGAGGCATGCCTGTATTTCCTCGCGCAGGTTTGCAGTCCACGGTTCCGCGCCGAAGACCCCGACCTGCAGCGACGTCGCCGCAGAGTCCATCCCCTGACGGACCATCTCGTCGACGATCGCGAGCATGTACGACGGGGTGACCATAATGGCGTCGGGCCTGAAGTCACGGATGAGGCTGACCTGGCGCTCGGTCATCCCTCCCGATACCGGGACAACCGTGCAGCCGAGCGCCTCCGCGCCGTAATGGGCCCCGAGACCCCCGGTGAACAGCCCGTACCCATAGGCCACGTGCACCGTGTCACCCGGGCGCACCCCTCCTGCCCGTAGCGAGCGCGCCATCAGCGCAGCCCAAGTGTCGACGTCGTGCCTGGTATAGCCCACAACCGTGGCCCGGCCGGTGGTGCCCGAGGAGGCATGCACCCGCGCGACGCGCTCCCGCGGCACCGCGAACATCCCGAACGGATAGTTCTCGCGCAAATGCGTCTTGCTGGTAAACGGCAGCCTCGCGAGGTCTGCCAACTCGGTGACATCAGCGGGATGCACGCCGGCGTCGTCGAAAGCCGTTCGATAGTGCGGCACGTTGTCGTAGGCATGCCGGAGTGACCACTGCATCCGATCGAGCTGCAGCGACCTCAGCTCGTCAAGCGAGGCACGCTCAATCGGCTCGAGGTCGCCGGGGGCGGGGGTGCGGTCCTGCATGTTCGTCCTTTCCGAGACGTGGCCAGCTTGTAGCCGTCGCCGTACGCCGAGGGGCGGGCGGGCATCCCAGCAAAGAGGAGTTGGCGTCTAGACCCACTCTGCTCCTGGTCCGTTCGACTCATCGAAGATCAACCAGGTCTTGGTCGACAGAACCCCTTCGACGCTCTGCAAGCGTTCGAGCACGACATCGCGGAGCACGACGTTGTTCGGGGCGCGGACAAGAGCCAGCACGTCGTAGTCACCGCCCAGCAAGGAGAAGTGATAAACGAACGGCAGGGTTCGCAGCTCGGCAGCGATCCCCCGCCACGACTGCTGCCGGATGGACAACGCGACATAGGCCGAGCTGCGCAGCCCGGCCTGGTCAAATGCGAGTTGGGCGGCGTAACCCTCGATGACGCCGCTGTGGTGCAACCGGTCCAGGCGTGCGTACGCGTGGGCACGTGAGATGTGCACTCGCTCCGCCAAGGCGCGAATGGAGATGCGCCCGTCCTGGACGAGCGCGCCGACGATCCGCCGGTCGATGTGGTCCAGGGGCCGCGGTGCTACGTCGACAGCGTCTGCCACACGTCCAGCCGCGGCGCCCCACGGCTCCGCTTGATCCGACATAGTGCCCTCCCACGCACGTTGCGACTGTCCAAACGTCCATGACCCGTGCTTGCGCGTTGCCAATGTGTATCAGTTCCGTCAGGCTGTGTCAGCAGGACGCAGTCAGCAGCAGCATCCCAACGCTTATGTCGGAGAGCTACGCTAGTCACCAAGAGGGGCTGTATGACCACAGCAACGGCGCTCGAGGTCAAGAATTACCGCGAGTCTTTACCCGCGGAAACCCCCGTCCAGTATTTGGACGAATCTGGCGTGCGGACGACGACCGAAGTGCGCTACCCGGCACCAGAGATGACGCGGCTGGTGGAACTGCACCGAAAGATGGTGCTTGGTCGCCGCTTCGACCAGCAAGCCACGTCGCTCACGAAACAGGGCCGTCTCGCGGTCTACCCGTCCTCGCGCGGCCAAGAAGCGTGTCAGATTGCCGCAGCGATGGCCCTGCAGCCGGCTGACTGGATGTTTCCCACCTATCGCGACTCGGTCGCTCTCATGACCCGCGGGGTCGAGCCGGTCCAGATCCTCAGCATGCTCGCGGGCGACTGGCACTGTGGTTACGACCCGAAAGCGCACCGCTGCGCGCCGCAGAGCACGCCGCTGGCAACTCAACTACTGCACGCAACCGGTCTCGCCTATGGCGAACTGCTCCGCGGCCGCGACACCCTGGCACTCGCCCTATGCGGCGACGGAGCCACGAGCGAGGGTGACTTTCACGAGGCGCTGAACTTCGCGGCCGTCTTCGGAGCCCCCGTGATCTTTCTGATCCAGAACAACGGCTACGCCATCAGCGTCCCATTAGCCCAGCAGAGCGTTGCCCCCTCGCTCGCACACAAGGGCGTCGGCTACGGCATGGGCAGTGAGCACGTCGACGGCAACGACCCGGTCGCCATGCTGGCCGTGCTCGACGCTGCGGTCGCTCATGTGCGGGCCGGCAGGGGGCCCCTAGTCGTCGAGGCGTACACCTACCGGCTAGACGCCCACACCAACGCCGACGATGCGACCCGCTACCGGCAGGACAGCGAGGTGCAGGGCTGGCTGGTCCGGGACCCGATCACTCGGCTCACCAGCTATCTACAATCGCAGGGCCGGCTGAACGACGAGGCTAGCGCGGCACTAGCCATTGAGGCCGAAGACGCAGCTGCCCGGCTTCGGGCGGGCATGAACGCGGATCGCCCGCAAGACCCGCTCGAGCTGTTCCGCTACGTCTATGCCGAGCAGACCCCCCAGCTGCGCGAGCAGGAGCAACAGGCAGCAGCCGAACTTGCCGCCGAAACTCAGGCAGACGGCTGATGGCAGCGGTCACAATGGCCCAGGCGCTGAACGCGGCGCTTAGGGACGCCATGAACGCCGACGAGAACGTCATGGTCTTCGGTGAAGACGTCGGAACGCTAGGTGGGGTGTTCCGCGTCACCGACGGGCTGAAGCGCGACTTCGGGGTCACCCGCTGCTTTGATACACCGCTCGCCGAGTCGGGAATCGTTGGGTTCGCGGTCGGCCTCGCCATGAGCGGCTTCAGGCCGGTGGTCGAAATGCAGTTCGACGCGTTCGCCTACCCGGCGTTCGAGCAGGTCGTGTCCCACGTGGCGAAAATGCGCAACCGCACCAAGGGTGCCCTCAGCTGCCCAATGGTCATCCGGATCCCCTTCGCGGGAGGCATCGGAGGGGTCGAGCACCACTGCGACTCAAGCGAGGCCTACTACGCTCACACCCCGGGGCTGAAAGTCGTGACCCCGGCTACCGTGGACGACGCCTACGCGCTGCTGCGCGACGCGATTGACGACCCGGACCCGGTGGTCTTCCTCGAACCCAAGCGTCTCTACTTTGCTAAGGCCGACGTCGAACTCAGCAGCCGCGAGCCGATTGGCCGCGCTGTCGTCCGCCAGCAGGGCAGCGACGCTACCCTGGTCGCGTACGGACCTACCCTCGCCGTCGCCCTACAAGCAGCCGACGGCGCGGCCGCCGACGGACGCACCCTAGAGGTCATTGACCTGCGCTCGATCGTCCCCTTCGACGACGAAACCGTCATGGAGTCGGTGCGCAAGACCGGGCGCTGCGTCATCATCCACGAGTCCCAGGGATTCGCCGGCGTCGGCGCCGAGATCGCCGCCAGAGTGCAGGAGCGGTGCTTTCACCACCTGCTCGCACCCGTGCTGCGGGTGAGCGGGTTCGACATTCCCTACCCCGCGCCCAAGCTGGAGCGCATCCACCTGCCCGACGTCGACCGGGTACTCGACGCCGTCGAGCGGCTGCAGTGGGACGACGCGGTCGACTCACGTTGGACGGCCCAGGCGTGAACGCGGCGGAGCCTGCGCGGCAGATATTCCTGTTGCCCGATCTCGGCGAAGGCCTGACCGAGGCCGAGGTGGTCGAGTGGAAGGTGGGGGTCGGTGACACGGTCGTAATTGACCAAATTCTGGTCGAGGTGGAAACGGCGAAAGCCACGGTCGAGGTGCCCTCTCCTTACGCCGGCGTCGTCGAAGCGCTGCACGGCAGTGCAGGGTCGACCGTCGACGTCGGGGCCCCGTTGATCACCGTCACGGCGGCCGCGGGTGCAACCGTTCCGAGTGCACCTGGTGGGCCGCCGACAGCCGAGCAGCACCGTGAGGAGGAACGTGCCGGGTCCGGGCGTGTCCTGATCGGCTACGGCACGGATGAGGGCACAGCGCGGAGACGCCAGCGCGTGCGACCCGCCGCCTCTACAGGCTTACCATCCTCAAGTCCTCCTGCGAATTCGCCAGCCCGCACCCCGCCGCCTGTGCTGTCCCCAGTCGTTCGCAGACTGGCCCGCGACAATGGCGTTGACGTGTCGGCGTTGGACGGCTCCGGTGCCGGCGGGGTTATCCGGCGCTGCGACGTCGAGGCCGCCATGATCGGCGCGGGAACGTCGACCCCGGCGACTGCAACACCAAGTGCTGTTAGTGACGGCAGGCGGTTCGCCCGGGTAGAGCGCATTCCTCTGACGGGGATGCGCAGGGTAGTAGCGAACAAGCTGCTGACCAGCCGCCGGGAGATCCCCGACGCCACTACGTGGGTCGACGTTGACGCGAGCGCCCTGCTGGAGGCCCGCCGACGCATCAACTTGGCTGAGCCGGGCGAGCCGGTCAGCTTGCTCGCGCTTGTGGCCCGGATGTGCATCGCCGCCCTGACCCGCTTCCCGGAGTTGAACTCATCCGTCGACACCGCTAGCCAAGAGATCTTGCGCTACAGCCAGGTCAACCTCGGCATCGCCGCTCAGACTCCGCGCGGGCTAGTCGTTCCTGTCATCCATGCAGCGAGCGCGCTGACCACGGCCGAGCTGTCGCGGGCACTCCGGGAGACGACTGCGCTTGCAAGGGAGGGCAAGTTGACACCGGACCGCATGACGGCAGGGACCTTCACTCTCAACAATTACGGGGTATTCGGGGTTGACGGGTCCGCTGCGATCATCAACCACCCCGAGGCGGCGATTTTGGGCGTCGGCCGAATCATAGACAAGCCCTGGGTCGTGGAGGGCCAGGTCGTGCCCCGCAAGGTCACGCAGCTGTCTCTAAGCTTCGACCACCGAGTGTGCGACGGCGGAGTCGCGGGTGGGTTCCTGCGACTAGTTGCCGATTACGTGGAGAACCCAGTTACATGCCTCAGAAGCATCTAGGGCGTTCCGGCGTGCGGAGCATCGTGTCTGTTGCTGACTTCAGGGCAGCCTCACCCGCGGCCGGCACTACTGCTGCCTTGTATGCCTCCATAGCAATGGCAGCGCCGACTCCGTGTGCGCATTCCTTCTCGTGACAGGCCAAGTGGACGCAGGCCTGCGAGTCCCAGGGGGCGTTTGACCGGGGTTCGGCCACCGTCAGGGCCGTCTGTGTCGCTCACGCCGGCTTGGCCGACCACTTGGTCGCAAATTGGAAGTAGTGCAGGTAGCGAACGAATCAGTCGGCCGGAGCGCGATGGAGATCGAGACACCTTTGTCGTCGTGGGACGGCGAACTGACCTGCGTGCGCTACGACAGCGGAACTGGAGCCTGGTTCCTGGTTGCTGTGCACTCGACCCGGCTCGGGCCCGCAGCCGGGGGCACACGTGCCATGACATATCCCTCGCCCGGGGAAGCAGCGGCCGATGCCACCCGACTGGCCGGCGCAATGACCTTGAAGATGGCAGTGGCGGGCTTGCCCATGGGAGGCGGTAAGTCCGTCATCAGGTTACCGGTCCCTAGGGCAAAGCTTCGCGCAGAGACATGGCGGCAGATACTCGACGTGCATGCCAGCAACTTGCAGCGGTTGCATGGTGACTACTGGACCGGCCCCGATGTAGGCACCAACTCTGCCGACATGGACTACCTTCGCAAGGCCACTGACTATGCCTTTGGTCGTTCCGTGGCGGCCGGCGGGTCGGGGTCCAGCGCAGGCGCGACGGCTCTTGGCGTGTTTGCAGCAATTCGCGCGTCCGTCGATGATGCTGGGCTCGGTACGCTCGCGGGCTGCCGCGTGCTGGTGCAAGGACTAGGTGCAGTCGGCGCTAGGGTTGCCGAGATGGCCTTAGAAGCAGGAGCGGAGCTCTTGGTCGCCGACATCGACCCGAAGCGCTGCGACGCCGCTCAGGCGCGAGGAGCCCGAGTCGTCAACGTTGCGGAGGTCACTCGCACCAGCTGCGAGGTGCTCGTGCCGTGCGCTACCGGTGGTCTCATCAGCGCCAAGATTGCGGAGACCATTCCGTGCTCCGTGGTTGCAGGAGCTGCCAACAACCTATTGCGGGATGCTGGCTCGGCGGACGTCCTGGCCGAGCGCGGGATCGTTTATGCGCCGGACTTCGTCGCGAACGCAGGGGGTGCCATTCACCTTGTGGGACGCGAGGTGTTGGGCTGGACGGCCGAGCAAGTCACCGTGCGAACCCTACGGATCAGCCAAACGCTGAAGACTATCTTCGAGAACGCCCACAAGCAGGGCGTTTCAAACGAACGAGCGGCCTGCGATCTCGCTGCCAGTGAGCTCGCTAATTCGACCGTTGCAGGAGCCGGTCGAGGGTTTGAGGGAAATAATTGATGTAGATACGCGGAAGGGTTGTCCTGCTCGAATCAACCCTTGTCGTCTTCCCGTTATCCGAGATTGGTCAATTTTGAAAGCAGGGTGAGCCAAGTGAGTGCTGTCGATCTGTCCTCGTTCAGCCGTGCGGTCGGCGGTTCACAGCCGTTGAAGGGCTACCGGGCTGTCCCGGTCGGGCCCGGTCCGTGGCCGGGGGTCGTTATGGTGCACGAGGCGTTCGGGCTCGACGACGTAATGCGCCGCCAAGCTGACCGGCTTGCCGCGGCTGGCTACCTGACCGTGGCACCGGACCTGTTCAGTGCCGGTGGGGCCAGGCGCTGCCTGGTGTCCACCTTGCGCGCGGTCAGCAGCGGTCAGGGTCGGGCCTATGCTGACATCGGGGCGGCCCGTGCTTTCCTGCTGGCCTCCGGCCAGTGCACCGGCAAGGTCGGGATTATCGGGTTCTGCATGGGCGGCGGTTTCGCGCTGATGAGCGCCTCGCGGGGTTACGACGCTGCGGCTCCCAACTACGGCCAGCTCCCCAAGGACCTCGACGCAGCCCTGGAGGGAGCTTGTCCCGTCGTAGCTTCGTTCGGCGGCCGGGACATCACCCTCAAGGGCGCTGCCGGCAAGCTCGAGGCTGCGCTTACCAAGGCCGGGGTCGAGCACGATGTGAAGGAGTACCCCGCTGCTGGGCACGCCTTCATGAACGACGGACCAGCCGGCCCCCGCCCATTGCGCCCACTGTTCAAGGTCATGAACATCGGCCCGGAACCGCGATCAGCCGCTGACGCGTGGACCCGGATCGAAGCGTTCTTCGCCCAGCACCTTCAGTGACACAGCCGCCACCAGTCAGCCGATGGCAAGCGCCGCGCCGCGCCCGGCGCAGTTTGCGACAGGAACCACTCACCGGCACGAGTTGATCTACTCCGCAAGCGATGTCAAGCTGCAGGTCGCGGTGTGTCTTACGACAGGTGCCGTCCCGGTGACCGGAAGCCGAGCGGCACCGAGTGACGGTGTGAGCGAACTGGAGATCGGCTTCGTTCGGGTCTCTACCGACGCCCAGGACCTTCCGCCCAACGTGGCGCTCTCGCAGCCATGGCGTCGAAGTCGACCGAGTCTCCGTCGATCACGGGCTGACCGGCATCAGCCGGGAACCCCCCGGGCTACACCGGCCCTGGGCCGCCTGCCGCGCCGGCGACCGGATACCTGCCTGTGTATCAACGGTGTACGGCGCATGCTGGTGGTCTCCAAGCTCGATCGGCTCGCCACGCCAACTGTCGACAACTCGCGCGCCCGCGCAGGCCGCTGACTCTAGTCCGTAAAGAAGAGCGTGTCCGGCCCGTCGACCAGAATGCGCTGCCGGTCCTGGGCGTCCGGTGCCCAGTCGGCCAGCAGGTTGAGCAACTCGCCGGTGTCGCGCTGCCCGTCGGGCAGGTGCGGCCAGTCGGACCCCCAGATCAGCCGGTCGGGTCGGGTCGACACCAAGGCGCGTCCGAGTGGCTCCACGGACGATATGGGCTTGGTCTTAGCGATGCGGTAGGGCCCGGAGAGCTTGATCCAGCAGTTGCCCTGCTGGAGCACGCCGAGCAGCCGGTCGAAGTCGGCCCCGGTCAGCCCGTCGGCCTCCAGCATGTAGCCCATGTGGTCGATCACGAACGCTTCCTCGAAGTCGGCCAGGAACGGAAGCAGGTCCCGCACGACGGTGCCAGGGGTGTAGAACTGGATGTGCCAGCCGCGCGGCCGCGCCCGGGCTGCCATCCGACGGATGTAGCCGACGAGGTCTTTGATCGGCCAGCTCGCACGGGCGAACAGGTCGAGCCTGATCGCGCGGACGCCGAGGTCGTGGTACCGGTCGAGTTCGGCGTCGTCGGCGTCGTCGTCGATTCGGACCACGGCGCGGCACCGCGAACCGACCCGGCGCAGCACCTCAAGGGTCAGGCTGTTGTCGGTGCCGTAGTAGGTCGGCTGCACCAGCACCATGCGCTGGATACCGAGCACATCGGCCAAGCTCAGGTACTGCTCCAGGGTGCCGTCAGGGAAGGTGTACAGCGGGTCGGGAACGTGGGCGAACCCCGGCTCGAACACGTGGAAGTGCGAGTCGCAGCTGTTCGGCGGTACCGAGTAGCGGGGCCTGGTGTTAGTAGCCGCCGCCCGCATCGGTGTGGTCACCAGGATGTCCGGGGTCATTGCGCTTCCTCCTCTGCAGCCCCGGCCAATTCGGCCAGGCCTTCGTGCCAATCGGCGAATGTCTCGGCCCGGGCTTGTGCTCGGGCGAAGAGCAGGTCGGTGTCGGTGCCGGTCAGATGCAGGGGACAGACGCCGAGCGGCATGAGGCCGGCAAGTATCGCCAGGTCTGGCACGCCCCCGAGCATCAGCAGCTTGCCATGCCGTCGGCAGGCCTCGCCCGCGATGGCGACAGCTTCACGCAGCCGCGGGTCGTCGTACCGGCCGGGCACACCAAGCTCTGCACTGAGGTCATTGGCGCCTATGGCAAGCATGTCGACGCCGTCGACCGCAGCGATCGCGTCCGCATTTTCGATCGCTGTCGGCGTCTCCAGCAAGATTTGGACGATGGTGGCGTCATCTAGAGTCGGGTTCGAGCTGCGGGCCGGGGTCGGACGCATGCCTAGCTGGGGAACCATGGCGAGCTGGGATCGCTGCCCTCGCGGCGGAAAGCGGCAGGCGTGGGCGATGCCCCGGGCGTCGGCGGCCGTGTCCACGCGAGGCGCGATGATCCCATGTGCGCCGGTGTCGAGTAGCTGGCCGATGGCGCCGTACTCGCGTTCCGGTATCCGTACGAAGGGCGTCATGCCGAGGTCCCCGGCGGTGGCGCAGAGCTGGCCGGCGACGTCCAGCGAGATGCTTGAGTGCTCCAGGTCGACCATGACGCAGTGGTGGCCAGTGGCATGGGCGATGCGCACAATGTCGGCAGTGCGGCTGCTGCGGATGCCCAGCATGAGGGTGAGTTCGCGCGCGCGGAGCCGCTCCAGGAGGCCATTGCGGCGTTCGCCGGTGTCTGCTTCGAGCACCAAACCGTTCATGCACCACTCCTGTCGTGTCAGCGGCCTACGCTAGGCATCCGCCGCGTCCAGGCGCTGCTTGCTGTGGTCACGGACGGCGGCGACAACTGTCGCGATGCGTCGGGCGAGGTGTTCACCGTCGCGGACCATCAGCACCGTATGCCGTACCGCTTCTACCCCGAGAAGCGGAACTCTCGAGACCGTCCCCTCGCGGCCCTCCGGCGTGCGTTCAGGAGCAATCGTCACACCCCAACCGATGCTGACCAGGCTCATCGCCGAAGCCAGATCATCGACCGTAGCGGCCACAGCTGGCTCGAAGCCTGCTGCCTGACACAGCGCAGTCGTCAACCGGCCGATCGCCGTTGTCGGGCTGAGGATCCACGTCTCGTGACGGAGCTGGGCAATCGAGGTGATTTCGGCTCCGGCGAGGCGGTGTCCTACGGGTACGCACAGCCTGAGTGGGTCGTGACCGAGTACCCACTCTCGAAGGCCTGGCAGCTGGTCCGCGTGCGCCGGTGCGAGTCGCGAGACGACCGCCATGTCGAGTTCACCTCGCCGCAACTGCTCGGCCGCTGCCTCATCGCGGGTTTGCGTTAGGCGGACTTCCAGCTCTGGGAAGCGGCGCCGGACCTCTGTGAGCGCAGCGCTCATCGTGCGTGGACCTTCCCGGAAAGGGATTCCGATACGCAACAGCCCCGAGATCGGCTCGTCGTCGGACTCTAGGGCTGACTGTGCCGAGCGAAGCTCGACGAGGATTCGCTCGGTGTGCTCGACCAGCGTCCGGCCGGCGTCGGTCAGCCGCACCCGATTGCTCCGGCGATCCATGAGCAACCTGCCCGCCTCGGACTCGAGCGCCGACATCTGCTGGGAAACGGCCGACCGGGTGTAACCAACTCGGCGTGCAGCAGCCGCAATAGACCCAGCCAAAGCGACCTCGTGCAACAGGATCAGCCTGCGGACATCCAGCACGCGTTAGCCCCGCTTACTACTGGCGTTAGAGATCGTCACGCTGACTGTACTTGTGCTGTGAGCTGGTTCACGCTCAACTGGCGATGTGGCCGTCACCTTGTCCGAATTGCAGCGCATCCCCACCTCGGGAGCGCGGGCAGTCGAGCCGTTGACGGTCGATGGCGTCGAGCTCCTGGCCATTCCGCAGCTGGCGCTGGACATCGTTGGTGAGCCGGCCACGATGAACGGCGGCGACAGCAACACCGACATGCTGCTGATGCGCCTGGTCAATGGCCGGTATGAGCCGTGGTCAGTGGTACCTGCGCCGGGCGGTGAGGACGCTGAGTTCTTCACCGTCGGCGACCGAGCCTTCCTTGCCGTCGCCAGCATCCGTTCCGGTTCCGGTCCGTACGACTTCACGACCGACTCGAGCATTCTCAGTTGGGACGGCAGCAACTTCATCACCGCACAACGGGTTCGCTCGTTTGCCGCCAAGCAGTGGAAGCACTGGACCATCGGCGAGCGCCACTTCCTCGGGCTGGCCCAAGGCGTGCAACTGCCCGGCTTGGAGGACGAGAACCGGGCATCGATGGTCTACGAGTGGGATGGCGGCAGCTTCGTGCCGTTCCAGGAGATCCCGTCGCGGTGGGCGTACAACTGGCACCCTTTCGTGCTGGACGGGACCACGTTCGTGGCTCACGCCGAGCACCTCGATCCCAGCGTGCTCTACCGCTGGGACGGCCAACGGCTGGTGCCGCACCAGGACCTCGCGTCGCGCGCTGGGCGCGCGTTCGTCACCTTCACCCGCGACGACGAGCACTACCTCGTGGTTGCCTGCCTGCAGGAGTCGTCCTGGCTCATGAAGTGGGACAGCGGCCGGTTCGTCAACGTGCAGGAGTTGGCCGGGCTCGGCGCTCGCGAGCTCGCTGTGATCGAGCGCGGAGATCGGTTGTTCGTCGTCCGGGTGAACTTCGTCCTCGGTACTCCCGCGGCGCCGACGACGTCGATGGAATCGTTGGTCTACGAGTTCACGCAGGGCGGGCTCCGCCCCGTCGCCGGCTTCCCGACCACGGGTGGCACCGACGCGGCGGTCACCGGGCACGGTCCGGACCTCCGCCTCGTCATCTCCAACTCCCTATCGGCCGACGTCCGCTTCGCCTGCGACACCGTCGTCTACTCGGTGGACATCTCATGAGTAGCCAGGCGATGAGCGCCGGGCATGAAGGTCGTCAGAGCCCCGAGCTCGTCAACTTGTTCACCACCTACACCGCCTCGTTGACCAGCATCGGCGCCGACTTCACCCGGCTAGCCGCCCGGGTAAGCGCCGATGATCCGCTGATCGTCGCTACCGCTACCGACTTGGCGCTCTACCCCGGTGGGGGCGCCCCGCCGAGCATCGAGGGGTTCCGGCTATCGACGCAAGGGTTCAAGGAGCTCGCTGGCATCTCTCACCTGGGTCCGGCTCTCGCCACCCTGGTTCGGATGAAGGAGCTGGAACCCGACGGGGATTGGCGCGCCGGTGCAGAACGGCTGCTCGCCGCCACCCAGACGGCGCGCCTGTCGAATTCCGAAGCGCTGTGGCGCGACACCATCGCGGTCAAGACCTACGCCGGACGCGAGCGAGCCATCGCCGCCATGACCGACTACGCGTGCGACATCACCGAGCGCTACCTGCAGAACGCGCTTAAGGACCCGCGGTACGCCACACCCGAATCACTGCGCGGGGACTACCTCGAGGGCAGTCACATGAGCCTGCCCGTGCCGTTCAACCGGGTCATGATCGCGACGTTCTTCCTCACCGGAATGGACATTGCCCACCGGCTCATCTCCTGGTTCGACAGCGTGGACCTGCCGTGGGAGCGCGCAATGGTGATCATCGCCGGGAAGCAGGGACGCCCGACGGCCGGGGTGACCTGGGAGGTCAACAGCATCGCCGGCATCGTGCTGGCGGCCTCCCGCGGCCGGCTGCCGCTGCGGCACCTACTAATCGCCCCGCACGCGCCCGTCTTCCCGCCCTTCGACGGCACCAATGCCGACGGTGTCGAAGCCCTTGAGCAGCAGTACCGCAAGCTCTGGTCAGGCGTGCTCGCGACCACGGACCTCGGCGAGTCGATGTTCTCTGGCCATCCCGCGTTCTCTCCCTACACGCCTGACGACACCCCGCTCGAACCGGGGACCACGACGGTAAGCGGCATGCCCGTCATCGCGTCGCCGGCCGACTGGTTCGCGATGACAACCCGGTTGCGGGTCGTGCTCGAAGACCCTCGGCAGCTGCTCTCAGGAGCGGTTACCGATTACGCCAGCAAGCAGCTCATCGAGCACGGCAACGACCCGTCCGCCGTCACCGTGCCTGGGCTCGACGGCGAGCCTTACCTCCCCGGCCTGCCGTGAACGTCCCCGAAGGCGGACTAGCCAGCGGCATCCCGGCTGACTCCGGCCCGCGGCCGACCGGAGCTAGAAGTTCGCCATTTATCGGAGCAGCCATACCCGGCTTCTTCTGAGCCGCGCTAGTAGGTCATTGCTGCTTGCCGCCATACCTCCGCAGGGCCGGGGACGGACCCCACACTGCACGACGGATCGAGGGAACTCATGAAACTGTCCCGTTCGAGATTTGCGGCGTTGGCTGTAGCCGCTTTGCTGTCGGCGGCCGGGTGCTCGTCTTCGAGTGGGGGTAAGTCCTCATCCACGAGCTCGCCCTCGTCTGCACCCCTGAAGATCGGAATCTCGCTGCCCTTGACCGGTGAGGTAGCCGATGTCGCCAAGAGCGGATACGAGGGCTATCAGCAATGGGCGGCCCAGGTGAACGCGAGTGGAGGACTGCTGGGGCGCCAGGTGCAGCTCGTTGTTCACGACGACGGCTTCCAGCCCGCCCAGGCCGGCTCGGACTACACCCGGCTAATCAGTCAGGACAAGGTCGACCTGCTCTTGGGCACTTTTTCATCCTTGCTTAACGCCCCGGCGTCGGCGATCGCCGAGCGCCAAGGGTTCCTCTACGTCGAACCATCCGGGGGAAGTGCGTCGCTGTTCACGCGCGGATTCAAGAAGTTGTTTTTTGCCCAGCCGGCCACGACCACCGACCTTCCGAACCAGTTCGTGCAATACGTAACTTCACTGCCTGCGGCAGAGCGCCCGAAGACCGCTGCCTACGTGACGCAGGACGATCCGAGTTCCAGTCCGGCCGTTTCCATCTTCAAGACGAAGTTCGAGGCTCTGGGGATCCGCACGGTCTACAACCAGACCTACTCACCGGACGCGTCCAACTTCGACACCGTTGCCTCAGCCGTGGCCGCCAGCAAACCGGATCTGCTGATTCACGGTGCGGTCGGCAACGACGGCCCGCAACTCGTGCGGTCCCTGCAGAAGGTGTCGTTCAGCCCCCGGGTGCTGTTCCAGACCAAGACACCCGCAGACCCGGGGTACGCCGCCGCGGTCGGGGCAACGAACGCAGAAGGGATCTTCACGGCTGAGGCGTGGAGTCCGCAGTCCAAGTACCCGGGCGACGCGGAGTTCGTCTCCACATACACCAGCAAGTTCGGACACGCCCCGACAGAGGACGCTGCCAACTCCTACACCGCAGGCCAGGTGCTGGCCGCCGCAGTTAAGGGTGTCGGGAAGCTGGACCAGTCCGCGCTGGCGACGTGGCTGCACGCCAATACGGTCGACACGATCGTCGGGCCGTTGAAGTGGGATGCGACGGGCGTGCCGAAGGGGGACCTGCTGCTGGCCCAGTGGCAGAGCGGGACTTTGCAGATTGTCGCCCCGAGCGCTGCGGCCACCTCGACCAAGGTTGTGAATCCCAAGCCGCCGTGGGCCCGCTGATGACCCAACTCATTCAGACGCTGATTTTCGGGATTCTTATTGGCGGCGTCTACGCGCTAATGTCTACCGGCCTGACACTGGTCTTCGGAGTCATGAAGATCGTCAACATGGCCCACGGATCTTTTCTCGTCCTGTCGGCATATCTTTCCTTCACTCTATGGCACAGTTTCGGCCTTGATCCGATCTTGGCTGCCTTCATCGTGGCGCCCGTCATGGGGGCATTGGGGTTTGCACTTCACAAGACAGTCATAGGGCGGGCTCAGCGAATCGATCCCGGGCTGACCATCGTGGCGACCTTCGCATTGGCGGTAATTGCCGAGGCCCTGACCGCACTAGCATTTGGCCCCAACCCGACAACGTCGACCCCGAGCTACTTCAACCAGTCCTTTCACGTCGGCTCGGTCATCATCCCGAGGGCTCAGCTGTACGCCTTCGGACTTGCCATCGTCATCACCACGGCACTTGGCGCGGTGATGAAACGGACCTGGTTGGGGCATGCGATCACCGCCGCCTCGGAGAACCCGGAGGGCGCCCGTCTCATTGGCGTCGAGCCCTCGCGGGTCGGCGCTTGGGTGTTCGCCATCTCCATCGCTACGACCGCTTTTGGCGGGGCAGCGCTCAGCTTTCTGTACCAGTTCATTCCTGACTCACAGGATTTCTGGATAGGACTCACGTTGAGCGTGGTGATACTCGGCGGCCTTGGCAGCATTCCCGGCGTCGTGGCCGGCGGCTTGCTTCTGGGGGTCACCGAGACCCTTACCTCCACCTACGTGTCGGTTCGTTGGGCGACAGCCGTACCACTGGCGATGGTGCTGCTGGTCTTGACCATTCGGCCCCAAGGCATCCTGAGCTCTAGGCTTCGTGAGGACGTGGGCTCGTGAGAAGGCCTGCTCGGCTTCAGTTTGCGATAGCCGCGGTTGCGCTCATGGCGCTCATTACCTATCCACTCGTCTCGAACAGCCTCTATTACCAGAACATGCTCATACTGACCTTCGTACTAGCGATCGGGGCCGTCGGCTGGAACATAATGGGCGGCTACGCCGGGTACATCTCCCTTGGGAACAGCGCCTTCATCGGGTTGGGCGCCTATACAACCGCCATCCTTTCGGTGCACCAGCAACTGTCTCCGTTCTTTGGCTGCCTTGCCGGCGGCCTGGTTAGCGCCATAGCGGCCGCCACCCTCAGTTTGGTCACTCGGCGAACCCGCGGCATGTACTTCGTGATCGTCACCTTCGTCACACTTCTGCTCCTCGCCCTGGTGACAACGACATGGTCTGACCTCACAGGCGGTAGCAAGGGGCTGGCGTTGCCGCTTCCTACCTGGAGCCTTTCGTACCAGAACTGGCCATTTTATTATCCGCTGCTCGCGCTGCTGATCGTCTCGGTCGCCGTTTCAGCGCTGATCCAACGCAGCAAGTTCGGACTCGGACTGATCGCGATCCGCGACAACGAGGACAAGGCGGCCGGCATCGGGCTCAGGACGGCTCTCTACAAGATGCTCGCCTTCGTCCTCGGCGGAACGTTCTTGGGTATCGCCGGAGGCATCTACGCCTACGACGTTTCATTTCTCAACGCAGGTGCCGTCTTCGACATCGTGACGAGCGTCCTGATCGTGCTCGCCGCCCTTTTAGGCGGCCGGGGCACGCTCTGGGGGCCGGTGATCGGCGCGTTCCTCCTTGAGCCTCTAGCCAACTTCACAAGCACCAGCATTGGCGGTGAGAACGCTGGAGCCATCCGGCTGCTGATCTTTGGCGGTCTGCTCGGCGCTGTGGTTCTGTTTCTTCCGCGTGGGGTGCTGCCAACCGCGCAGATTGTGCTCCGTCGGAGTCCCCTCGAGCCGGTAGGTGCCGGCAGCGGCCCGGCGCATCCGCCGACGCCGGGAAGAGGAGCCACAGCTGCATCGACTGCGACCCCCGACGCCGGCCGGTCAAATGCCGGTGAACCGATACTGGAAGTACGCGGGCTGGTCAAGGCCTTCGGTGGCGTGCACGCCGTTGACCGAGTGGACCTCACAGTCGAGGAGGGAAGCATCACCGCGCTCATCGGCCCGAACGGATCAGGAAAGACCACGCTGTTCAACCTCATCGACGGCACGATCAAGCCTCGGTCCGGACAAATCGCGCTTCGCGGACAGGCCATCGAGGGCCGCAGCCGTCCCAGCCGAGCACACCGAGGCATCGCCCGCACCTACCAGCTGCCTCGGCTGTTTCCCGGGCTCAGTGTCATCGAAAACGTCGTCGCACCTGAACAACGGTTCGCCTTCACGAGGCTCTGGCGCAGACGCGTGACCGCCGCCGAGCGACAGCGCGCGATAGCCGTGCTTGACCGGCTGGGCCTGGTCCAGTTCGCCGATACCAGCCCCTCGGAACTCAGTTACGGCCAACGCAAGCTCGTCGAGCTGGCACAAGCGCTGTGGCTGGACCCAGTCCTGGTCATGCTCGACGAGCCAGCCGCCGGGATCAGCCCGGCACTGTCGCAGAGGCTGTCAGAAATGATCATGTCCCTGCACCAGCGCGGAGTCGCGGTGCTGTTTGTTGAACACGACCTCGCTTTCCTGGCCGCGCTAGCTCAGCGCGTCTACGTCATGGCGACCGGCCGGGTCATTGCACATGGGACGATCAGCGAAGTCAGCGCCGACCCTGCCGTCATAGACGCCTACCTTGGCGACGACCCCATCCCGCACGCGGAGGCCGTCGCATGATCGAGATCCGTGACTTGTGGGCTGGTTACGGGGAACTAGACATCCTCCGGGGCTTCGAGATCAACGTCGAGTCGGGCACTACGAACTGCATTGTCGGGCCCAACGGAGCCGGTAAGTCAACGGTTCTGAAAGCACTCAGCGGGCTTCTTAGTCCCAGCATGGGCTCAATCGTCATCGACGGGGTCGACGTCACCGGCGAGCCGCCATCTGTCGTCTTGCGGGCAGGAATTGCCCAGGTTCCGCAACGAAACGGGTTGTTCGCCGGGCTGAGCGTCAAGGAGAACGTGCTCATGGGCGCGTATGTCATCCGAAGCAACCGCCGGGCCCTACAATCCCGCTATGAGCAGCTCTGTGAAACATTCCCAATTCTTCGCGCCCGAGCCCACGAGCCAGCAGGGGCGCTGTCCGGCGGCCAACGACGGATGGTGGAGTTCGCCCGAGTGATGATGCTCAAACCAAGAGTGGTGCTATTGGATGAGCCGACGCTCGGCCTCGACCCTAAGAGTCTTTCAATCATCAGTGACAGTGTTGCCGCCATGCAACGCGAGGGCGTTACCATCCTTATGGTCGAACAGAATGTGCGCTTTGGCTTGCGACTCGCTGACCATGCCACTGTCATGAGCGCCGGCACTGTCGCCCTAGCCGGCACCGCTGAAGAGATCCGTGACCATCCCAACCTGATGAGCCTGTTCTTTGGCCACGCCCCAGCCGAAGTGACCAACGGGGACAGTGACCTGCGTCCAACGGCTCAGGCCGCTCAACCATCTCGGGGTCCGGTGTAGGCCTGCGCCTGCTAGGAAGGTGTGGCCTTCGTCGAACGCCTCACGCAGCTCGGGCCGCGCCGGCGGCTGACCGCCGGCTGCGGACCGCGTCGAAGCGGGCGCTGTCGGGCTTGCGGCGCGCCGCCTCGAATGTGGCCCGCGAGTACGGATGTCGTAGTCGAGCGTCAACCACTCCCTGGTCGTCACAGCCGCCAGGGTCTGTGGGCCGGTCCCGGAAGGGGGTGCGGCTGCTCGGGGTTGTGGTGACCACGCACGGTCAGTGCGCTGGATGGCCTCCGAGGCCGGCTGGAAACGCTGCGACCCTTGGACGACCAGCTTCTTCGACCTCGGCCCCGCCCACCCGGTGGTCTGCTCGGGCTCGCTCCGGGCAGGGCCCGGCGCGTCGGTCCGGGGCTGGCTAAGGCTGCAGAGCCAAGCGTTCCGCGACGGCATCGACGTCGTCGTGATCGACCCGTCGGCGCCGTTCGCCCGGGTGCTGCGCGAGCTGCTAGCGAACGCGATGATGGTCGTGGACCATTGGCACCTGCGCCGCCTAGCCGGACTGATAGTGACCTAGGTTCGTCAGCGGGCAACCCGCGAACGGCGCGGTCACCGGGGCCGGCTGACCAACGACGTGTGGGCCTACCACCGGCTGCTGCTACGCGCCGACGACAGCCTCTCGAGGCGGCTGCACGCCCCGTTCCGCCGCCACCACCCGACCCGACCCGACCCGGAGATCCTGCATGCCTGGGCCGGCAAGTGAATGCCGCGTCACCTGCTGGGGAACATCGACGGCGGAGCCCGGGCCTATGAGACTGGCGAACGGCACGAGTTGTTCTACAGCCACGCTGCCCGCGTCGACATCCTGAGTTGACTCGGCTCGCCACCACCATCGACACGTGGGTGCCGGCGGTGGAGGCGTTCATGCGGCTGCGCATCACCAACGACAGAACGGAAGGCTACAGCACCACGTTTAGACGTATTAAGCGCAGACCGGTTAGGTGGCCCTTACGAGCAGGACTCGCCGAGGCGGCGTCAGGTCCCGCGACCGTTGGGGCCCGCGCATATTGATGATGCGGGAGTGTCCCACAGACGGACCCTCCCCTCGCTGCCGTGCAACAGCGGCGCAACGGTCGTCGCGGTTGGCTCGTGCAGCCCCGAGCGGTTAGCGCGCGAACCAGAGCAGTGCCGCCAGGTTTGCCAAAGCTGCGGCCGCCGGAGTAGCAGAGACTGACGTGGGCGCTTATCGCCGTGGCCGACGCGTAGAGCCAGAACGAGGCGAACATGGCTACTGCCCCCGCCCGGGTCGTACCCGCGGACGGTTGTAGGGGCTCACGTCTCGACGAACTCAACCGCGTCGAAGCCGTCGACCGGATCGGTGTACAGGCGCAGCCGAAGCCCGTCGGGCGAGGTGATGTCGACCGTGTAGCCAACGCGGCGGGTCGCGACCTCGGAGTGTTCGACCCCTTGGGCGTCCAGATGCGCAATCCACCTATCTAGGTCGACGCGGTCGCTGACTCCGAACGCTACCGGCAGGTAGCCGCTGACCGCGCCGGCGGTCGCCGGGTCGCTGCGCAGCTCCAGGAGCGGGCCGCCGGGCAGGGCAAGGATGACCGCCACGACGACGCCGTCCGGGTCGTGGTGGTCAAAGCGCGTGATGCGTGCCGCCGCCAGGCATCTCTCGTACCACGCGATGCTCGCGCCCAAATCGCTGACGGGAAACGCGAGATGATGGATGCCCGTGAGGTGCACGTCAGGCATAACGGCCCTGGTGCTCGAACCAGCCAGATGTCACGCCGGAGGGATCGCGTCGATCATGCTGCCGACGAGCAGGGCCGGCTGGTTGGAGCGGTTGCTCCAGCCGTGGTTGGTCCCGCGGATAATCACGGTGTCGCCGGGCGTCATCTTGATCTCTTCGACGTCGGTGATGAGGAAGATTTCGCCGCGCACACACGTGATGCTGTCGAGCGTGTTCGTGCGGTGCATCGTCGGGTGGCGCTGGGCGTCGGCCTCGGTCGGCTGGTGGGTAATGCCGACCTGCTCGTTGAGCTCGGCGAACTGCTGCTTGAGGACGTCGCGGTCTTGGTCGGGGTAGATCTCCAGGGCGCGCACGAGCATCCCGCCGGGGAAGGGCTCGCGCCGCGCCCCGACGCCGTCCGCAAGCGATCGGTCGCCCTCGATGCGGTTGTCTACCGGGACTTCCTTGGTGGACCACAGGGTGGACCGCCAGTAGAAACCTTCCTTGGACTGAACGTTCGTCGCCTCACGTTCCAGGACCGCGGAGCGCCCTTCGGCGTCCGGTCCAACGATGTACCTGTTCAGCTCGGCCATGATGTGCCTTTCGCTTGTCTGGTCTAGCGGACAGGTCCGTCAGAAGTGGTCGGGAAAGCCGCTCTCGGGCGCGGGGGGACGGGACCAGGTGGTGGAGCCGGCGACAGCCTTGTTCAGGCTGTTGATCGTGTCTTCGCACACCCGGCGGAACGCCATTACGTCAAGCCCGAGGCAGAAGACTCGAATACCCTCGTTCAGGGCTTTCGCGCAACTGTCGGCGCTGGGGTCCAGGATGGGGCCGCCCAGCAGGACGACGCCATGGCGTTCTGCCGCCGCCTTCACTCTGCCGTAGGCCTCACGCACCTCTGGGCTGCTGTGCATCCTGGGTCCGGCGCCCATGGCGAACGCGAGCTCGCCGGCGGCGAACCCGATGACCTTGACCTGCTCGACAGCGCAGATCTCGTCGATGTTGTCGATCGCGTCGAGCGTCTCGATGAGGGGGATGAGCACGATGTTGTCGTTGCTCTCCTGCGCGTACGCGCCGAACGACCGAATGGAGTACCCGGCGGCCCGGTAGGCGGGGCAGATCCCGCGCTGGCCGTCGGGGGGGTAGATGACGCCGTCGAGGATGCTGCGCACGTCGGCGGCCGACCTGATCATCGGAAGGACCAAGCCGTGAGCGCCAGCCTCCAGCGCCCGCCGGGCTGCGGTGACATCGTTCGGCTCGGGGATGCGGACCAGCGTAACGAGGCCGACCCCGTCGGCCGTGCGGACGGTGTCCTCAAGCGCTCTGGGATTGATGTCGCAGTGCTCGCTGTCGAGCCACACGTAGTCGAAGCCGGTCAGTCCGAGCACCTCGATGAGGGCGTGGTTGCCGGTGAAGCACTGCATGCCAACGGGAACCTCGCCCAGTTCGAGCATCGACATCAGGCGGTTGTTCTTGTACATGGCGGTGCCCTTCCTACCGTCTAGGAGCCGCGACGAGGCCGGCCGGGTGCCGTCGTCGACGGCTGAAGTACCCCGCTACCGCAGCCGATTGCGACCAGGAACCAGGAGGGCGAATGGGCACGTCACCAGAAGCTCTAATGCGCACATTTGCTCCTGGTACTGGGGCACGCCCTGGCAGTGATCTGCTTCACGGTCCGCCTAGGAGCCTACCATAGTCTCTTGGTGTTCAGGTGACCTACCGCCACCGCTAGCCATAGAACATTGAGTCCTGGGTCTCGGGTTGACCTGCAGCGCGAACCTCACGGCCTTGATGCACGGCTACCACACACGCCTCGTCCGGCAGGGACCCGCTCACTCCTACCGCCCCAGCAGCACGACCTCTGCGTCGCTGTACGAGCATCCGCCGGGAACCGGCGCGAGCTGCGCGCCCGACCAGAGCTTGACTGCCGAGGCCGAGGTTGAGCGCTCAGAGCGCTTGGCCCCGGGCGATGCGCTCGCGTAGAAGGCTAGAGCCGTCCTCCAGCACGAAGCGACCAGGTGCGGGACGTGGCGGTGCGGCACGCACCGCCACGGTTGGGGGGCTGATGGCGGGTTCGTCGTGCGCCGCGCCGGACCGGCGTGGCCGGGGCAGGTCAGGGGCTGGTGACTGCTGGTCATGGTCGTCGTCACCGGGCATGTGCATGTCGTCCACTGCGATGTTGACCTCGAGGACCTTCAGCCCGGTCATCTGCTCGACCATGGAGATCACTTCGCGTTGGACGGCGAGCGCCAGCTCGGCCACTGGGAAGCCGTACTCAGGGACGATGTCGAGGTCGACCGCCGCCTGGGTTCGCCCGACCTGCACCGACACCCCCTGGGCGGCGTTGAGACCGCCAGAGCCGGGGATCATCTCCCGTACCGCGCCGAAGGTACGTGCCCGGCCGGTGCCCATGGCATAGATGCCGGGGACCCCGCGGGCAGCGGTTCCGGCGATCTTCTCCACGACGCTGTCCGCGATCGACGTCGCTCCCCGCTCGGTAACCAGCTGACTATGAGTGGTCGGGCTCAGGACCCCCGAGTTGGTGCCGGCTGCGGCTGCGGCTGCGGCTGCGGGATCTGAGGGGTTCTGGCTGGGCCGGTCGGTGGTCTGGCTGCTCATCGGGTGCTCTTGTCGCTGTCGGGACCGGCCGAAGGCAGCTGATGCTGCCCGTCGTCTGGTTGGGTGCTGGCGTGATCCTCGCACTGCGCCGACCACGCGAGGGGGCAACAGGCCGGTGTCAGGACCGGGCTGGCGACCGGTCCGGCGGTTCCAGGCCGCACCGCGCTCACCTCGATCCGGCCCCCGCGGTGCACGGCGGATCTTCGACCGGGCGGTGATCGAATCGGTCTCATCAGGTGGGGTGATTTGCAGGTAGGACGCGGCCGGGTAGTCCGCGTAGGACGGGCCGTCCGGCCGGTTGGTGGAGTAGCGGTAGTCGAACGAGGCCCGCATCTGTGGGCGAGCACAACCGGGGTCGTTGGCCGGCCGGCGTGGGCCACCCGGGTGGGTTCGGGGCCGTGGCCCGAGTCCAGGCGCTGCAGCCCCGGGGTGGCCGGACAGTGGGTGATCCTGCGGCCGTTCGGGGCAGCCCCGGTGCCCGTGTCAACTTCATCTGGCCCCACCGTGCATGTGGGTTACTAGCCGCGCGGCTGACAACGAGTGTCGGGTGCGCGACCTTGATGACGAATCCGGGTCTGACGCAGACGTACCGGAACAGCTCCAGTGCTGCGGTGATCGGACCGTGCTCGCACAATCGACGGAGGACCGCGACTGCTCTAGCCAGCCGGTTTCCGCTGTCAGGCCGGGGGCCTGGTGGTCTGGTCGGGCTCGCCGCTGCCGACCTCGGCGGCGGGGACGGTTGCGCTAGCCAGGGCAAGAGCGGCGTTGCGGCGCTTGAAGACCAGGCCGGCCGCGGCGGGGATGGCTGCGATGCCTGCGATGCGCATCCACGGTTGGTTGACCTTGTGGCCCAGGGCTGCATCGAGGCTGAGCTGACCGGGGCCGCCGAGGGCGAGCGAGGCGGCGGTCAAGGCAAGGACCGCCGGGTACTCATAGCCACCGGATTGGGCGAAGAAGCCGTTGTCCTTGTGCATCGACGCGGCGACGACCATGGTCCCGGCCGCTGCCGCGCCAGCGGCGGGGGTGGCCAGGCCCAGGGCCAGCAGCGCACCGCCGCCGGCTTCGCCGGCGCCGGCGAGTACCGCGTTGAGCTTGCCGGGGGTGAAGCCGACCGAGTCGAAGAACCCGCCGGTGCCGGCCAGTCCGCCACCGCCGAACCAGCCGAACAGCTTCTGGGTGCCGTGGGCGATCAGCGTGCCGCCGACCCCCACGCGCAGGGTGAGCAGTCCAAGGTCACGCGCATCCGTCGTCATGATTCTCCCGCCAAAGTGGTTGCGAGTTCAAACATTACCTCCAGATCCCACGCAATAGGCCCCTCCTGAGCTGCCGGACTTGGCTGCCGATCAGTGCCGGGGCCGTGCTCGGCTCGGTGCCGTCTCATCAGGGCAGATGGCCGTTGCAGTCGCATAAGGTCCCGTTGGACCGTCAGGTGCCACAGCGGCCAGCCAGACGATGGCGTCCGTGCCTTCCCGCACCTTGCACCCTCTGGGGGCGCTGTGAGCGTCGAGGTCGATGGCGGTGAAACTCAGGTCGGCGGCACTTACCCGCCAGCGGGGGTGTGGCCGGTGCACAATGAGCAGGTTCAGCGCGGCTTTCGGTGCCGGGTAGGAAGCGCGTTGACGTTGGCGCAGGGCCCGTAGTGCTCTGGTGCGAATCGCGCCGAGACTGTGCTGCCCCGGGACGACCGGCCGCTCGGCTGTTGTAGCCACTGGACGCCCCAAACGGGCACCAACGTCGGGCGCCGGAGGAAAAGGCGTCATCGGAGCCGCTACCACAATGGCGCCTGCCGTGCCGCCCACGCGTCCTGCCCGGCGACTTCTGAGCGTGCGCGTTGGGTCAGCGGCGGCGGTACCCCTCCTTGCGGTCATGGATGCGTATGACCGTCACGGTGCCGGCGGCTTCGTCGATGCGGATCAACATCCGGCCGTCACTGCGACCGCCGGGTCGGCGGACCGGCGAGGGGACAACAACCGCCAGGGCCTGGCACGCACCTAGTGCTCAGGCGCCGCCGTACAGGCATCCTGCTGGCCGTTAGCTGCGCTTGCGGCGCACCCGGTGGGGCTTTTCCGCCTGCGGCGCTGGTGCTTGCTGGGCGTTGGCGTACTGGGCGGCGACATCTGCAGGGATGCGGCCGCGGTGCGAGACGTGCACGCCGTTCTCATTCGCCCAGGCGCGAACTGCGGACGCGTCTACGTGGCTCCGCCGGGAATGGGAACGCTGTCCGGACTTTGAGCGCTCGTTTAGCCCACCTGTTCTGCGCGCGGCGGCTATGAACTCGTGCACGCGTCCCCGTAGGTCTTGCGCGTGTTCGGCGGACAGGTCGATCTCGTAGGGCTGTCCATCTAAAGCGAAAGTCACTGTCTCAGCTGCCTCGGAGCCGTCGATGTCGTCGGTGAGCGAGACGGTTGTCGTGCGTGCCATTTTGCGCCCTCCAAGCTGCGTCCCGTCATATTTACACGCCCGGCTGCAGGGTTTGCCGATGGCGGCTGTGAGTTATCTCTGGATGACGGCAGTGGCGGCAGGGCGTCGAGCTTGCGAGAGCCCTGATGTGTGCTGATCGTCAAGTCCCCAGTAGGCGTGGTCGATGCGAAGAGCCGGTCGCCGACATTGCCCGCGAGGGAGTTCCAGGTGGAGTTTCGTCAGCTGCGCTACTTCGTAGCCGCCGCGGAGGAGTTGCAATTCTCCCTCGCCGCTGCCAGGGAAAAAGTTGCACCATCGACACTCGGGCAGCAGATCACCGCACTGGAGAAAGAAATCGGTGGTCGACTTTTTCACCGTACGACGCGGCGGGTACGGCTCACGCCGGCAGGTCAGGTACTGCTACCCGAAGCACGGCGTGTCCTGGCAGCTGTCGAACGCGCGCAGCGGGTTGCGCGACTCGCTGCCAAGGGCCAGCTCGGAGTTCTGCGGCTCGGCGTGCCGACCACTGGCACTCCACCTCCCCTTGACGAAGCGCTGCTGCGCTGCAACAAGCTCTATCCCGGTCTTCACGTCGACGAGCACCCGGGTCACTCCGCTGAGCACGCCGCCGCGTTAACGGCGGGAACGCTGGACGCCGCCTTCGTCTACGGACCCCCGGCGCACGGCCGGGCGCTGGGCTACCAGCGGCTCGTCGACGTCGGACTCGTACTGGCCTGTTCGTCGGACGGACGCGTCGCCGGACAGAACAAGACCACGTTCAAGGGAACAGCAGGTCGGGCCGTCGCGCTAGATGCAGCTTTCAGTCCCGGGCTGACTACGAAGATGATCGCGGCGGTGTGTCAGGTGCCGGACGCGGACGTGATTGGGCTCGAGTCGCTGGAAGCTTTGCTGCTGGCCGTCGCAGGCGGAGCAGTCACCGTGATCCCGGAAGCTGTCGCAAACACTGTCACCTGGCGTGGCGTGCGCTACCGGCGACTAGGCGCGGCCGCTCCCGTCATGGAGCTCGGGATCGCATGGCCCGACCGTGAGCAGCCGCCACTGGTGGCGTGCTTGGCCGCCGCGGTCGCAGCAGAGCAGGATCCCGCGCTTCTTGATTGAACGGTTGCGCCGCACAGTCATACGAGTATTCGCCCTTGTCACTGACCGTGTAGCGGTGTGCACTCAGCGAGCCCGGAGGGCACCGCAGCCAGCGACAAGGAGGTGACGCGCGATGCGCCGTGCCTGCCTAGCGACGCGGCCACACGGCCGCATTCCCCCCCTTTCCATTCCCCCCCTTTCCGCGGGCAGCGGCAGCGACCAGCGGAGGGTTGGGACAGCCCTTGCATCGCTGGCCTGCCTGCTTACCGCGAGCTGCGGTCACAGCCGCACGACGACCGCGGCGGTCGTTACCCACCCAACCGCGCTGCCGGCCGTCCCCAGCAACCTGCCTGACCCGACGCCACCCTCAGCTGCCGCCAGCGCTATCGCCGCTGCAGTCGCGGCGTATCGGTCCTACTGGGACGACGCGGTGTACGCCAACGCCCGAGCCGGCTACTGGAACGACACCACCCGAGCAAGCCTGGGTACCGGCGGGTCCCTCTTCACACTGTTCGCCAAGCACGCCGTCGGCAGCGCCTTTGAACAGCAGCGTGTCAGCGTTTACAACGCCGATAAATTCGGACACTTCTCTGTGGGCGTGCCCGCCCTGCATCCAATCGTTTCGGCTGCCAGCTCCTCGGCGGCTCCCATACGACTGCAGCTACAGGACTGTCTCGATGACACGCACTGGCTGGTGCACCTTCGACGTACCGGTGCGCTATCGGATAACAAGCCCGGGGGCCGACACCCGCTGATTGCGACTCTCACTCGCACGGCTGAGGGTTGGAAAGTCACCGACCTCGTCAACCGACCAGGGCAGGGTACGTGCTGAGCCGACGCGCCCTGATGATGAGCGCCTGCACGGCCGGCCTTCTTCTGCCAGCTGCACCAGCTCTGGCGGACGGCACCTACGGGCCGGGTGGCTACGGTGACGTCAGCCTCCTGCCTACTGGCGCGCTGCTGGTTGTAGGAACCCTGCCCCATGTGCCGCCAGTCGATGCGAGCCGATCTGTAGGCCCGGCACTAGAGGCGGCTGGCGCTGCGCCTGGACCGGCCGCAGCGGCGGCCGGTCCAGCCGGAGCAGGGGCGGGGTCTGGCGTCAGCTGCGTCTCAGCGTTGTCGGATATTCCCCAGACCCAGCCCGGTGGCGCTTATTACGACTTTCACTGCCTGGGCGCTGCTGCCGGTGTGGCGACCAATCGGCAGTCGCAGGGCACGGTGTGGATTCCGAACCAAGTCGCTGGGACCGGCCCCCTCCCAGCAGCGCCGGCGCCGGTCCCGTTGCCGCCGCCTGCGGCGGTACTGGCCCGGGAGGCGGCGGACCAGCTGCTGCTTCCCGCCCCCGACGTTGAGGTCAGTCCGCAGGCGGACCACGATCAGGTGGTCAATTTTCCTACCTGGTTGTGGCTGGGCGCCGGCTCATTCGCGGCTCGTTCGAGGACTGTCACGGTGCCGGGGGAGTCGGTGACAGCGACGGCTGTCCCGGTGTCGGCGAGCTGGACGATGGGCGATGGCTCAACGGTGACCTGCGCCGGGCCTGGTACCCCCTACACCCCGGCCACCCCACCACTGTCCCGGTCCCCGGACTGTGGCCACACCTACCTGCAGCCTTCGATTGGTCAGCCAGCCGGCCGCTACCCGGTCACGGTGACCGCCCGATGGCAGATCAGCTGGGCAGGCGCCGGCCGCGCCGGCGTGCTACCCGATCTGCTGCGGACCGCGACGACCAGCTTTCGAGTCGCCGAAGTCCAGACCGTCAACTCCTGACCAGTACTTCTCAACCGATACCGGGGTCGCTGCATGCGAACTGCTGTGTTTCGCCCTACCGCCCCGCGGAGTAGCAGCAACGGACACCCCGTTGGCCCGGCTGCCGCAACGGCCAGCGTGACTACCTCCGCTGGACCAGTGCGGCTGAGTGCGGTAGCCAGGCGACGGCGCCCCGCCCTCTGGCTGCTCAGCGCTGCGCTGATCGCTGGCGGTGCTCTGCTGGCAGTGGATGCGGCTCGCTCAGCCGGTCACAAGATCGCTGTGCTGGTCGCGGTCCACGACGTCGGCGCCGGGGAACGAATCGAGGCAGCTGACCTCGCCGTCGTGCACGTCTCTACCGACCCCGGGCTGAAAACGATCCCGGCAGCCAACCAGCCGGCGGTGGTCGGCGCGGTCGCCTCCGTTGACCTCAAAGCCGGCAGCCTGCTGCTCGACTCGGAACTGTCCGGCACCGGCGTGCCAAGTACTGGAACTGTCGTCATCGGCATCGCCCTCAAACCGGGACAGCTCCCGGCGCGGGGACTGACCCGCGGGGACCGGGTACTGGTTGTGAACACCCCGAGCCCGGACCAGGGCGGCTCAGCCCAGCCCAGCGGATCGCAGCAGACCCAGACCCCACCAGGCGCTTCCCAGCCGGCCAGCCCGGCCAGCTTCGGGGCGGTGGTGCAGGACAGCACACCTGGCCCAGCCGCGGACGGAAGCACGCTGGTCGACGTCGTCGCCGAGCAGAACACTGCCGCCGCGCTGGCAAGCGACGCCGCTAGTGGTCACGTAGCCCTGCTGCTGCTACCGCGGAAGCCCTGAGCGCGGTGAGTCTGATCGCCCTGACCGGCGCCAAGTCTGCCGGCATCACGACAAGCGCACTGGCCCTGGCTGCCATGTGGCCCGGCCCGCTGCTGCTCACCGAGTGCGACCCCGCCGGCGGTGACGTCGCCGCCGGACTGCTACACGGCGCCGAGGCCGGCCCGGGCCTGCTGGAACTGGCCCTGGCAACTCGCCGGGGACTGACCGAGGACCAGTTCTGGGAGCACACCACCGCACTGTCCGGCGACGGGACGGTTCGTCTGCTGGCCGGGCTCAGCGACCCTGCGCAGCACGCAACCCTGTCCCCACTTGGATCTGTCGCGGAAGGAAAGCCGAACGACGTAGATGTCCTAGCGGACTGCGGGCGCTTCGCCGCGGGCACCCCGTACGGGCTGCTGGCAGCAGCCGACCTGGTGCTGCTGGTGCTGCGGCCCACCCTGAGCCACGTCGCCCACACCCGCAACCGGCTAGCGGACCTGCAGGGCCAACTGGCTGCGCACGCCGGCGGCCCGCCCCCCGAGCTGGGTCTACTGATCGTCGACGCCGGACCGTATCCGCCGAACGAAGTCGCCGCCGCCCTGGGCGTTGCCGTCGCCGGGGTACTCGCCAACGACGCCGAGTCAGCCGCCGTGCTCGCCGGCCTCGGCGAAAGCCGTGCTCGGTTCGAGAAGTCACCGCTGATGCGCTCAGCTCAAACCGTCGCCGCCGACCTGCACCGCGCAGCCAGAGCCGCCACGGGCCCGGCGGTGGACACCGACCGCCTGGCCGATGGCAGCGCCAACGACACCTCCTGCGATCTGGCGATGCCGGATCTGGCGATCTCGGATGTGGCGATGCCCGATCTTGCGGGCCGGCCATGACCGGCTGGCCCTTTGCGGCCTTACCAGTGCCAGCGGACGGGCTGCGCCCGCTCGGGCCTGGACCGGCGGCCCTCCCTCACGTCCCGGTGGGTGCGGCGCGGGACACACATACCCAGCAGGGAGCTGCTGGGCTGGCTGCTGACGGGCGGCCCGAACGCGGGGTTGTCCGCAGCCTGCGGGACGCGGCTTCGGAGCTGCTGGCCGCCGCCGAGTCACGGCGCCCCGACCGGCTTTCACCAGAGCACCGCCGGGCACTGGCGGTCGACTGCATCGCCCAAGCGGTCGGCGGCTGGGTCGCTGAGCAGGCCCGTTCGGGTCAGCCGCCGGCTGACGCGCTCGAGCAGCGACTGGCCCGGGCGGTGTTCGATGCCATGTTCGGGTTGGGCCGGCTGCAGCAATATGTCGACCTGCCAGACGTGGAAAACATCGACGTCTACGGCACCGACCCGGTGTGGCTGTCCTTCACCGACGGCCGCGTGGAGCAGGGCGAACCAGTCGCCGACACCGACGACGAACTCGTCGAACTGATCCAAGGCTTCGCCCGCTACCTGGGCCACACTGCCCGCACGTTCTCCCCCGCCACACCGCTGCTGCGGATGCGGGTCGCCGGGGGACACCGGCTGACCGCAGCGATGACAGTCTCAGCCCGGCCCCAGCTGACTGTGCGCAAGCACCTGCACATCGATGTGACACTCGATGACCTGATCGAGCTCGGCACCCTCGATCCGGGGCTGGCCGCCTTCCTGCGGGCCTGTGTGCAGGCCGGTAAAAACCTGCTGATCAGCGGGGCGATGAACGTCGGTAAGACAACGCTGCTGCGGGCTTTGGCAAACGAACTCGACCCGACCGTGAAGATCGCCACCCTGGAGACCGAGTACGAACTGGCGCTGCACAGCCTGCCCGAACGCCACCGCCGGGTCGATGCCTATGAGGAGATCCAGGACAACGCCGAAAAAGCCGGCGGCTTGAGCCTGCCCGAACTGGTCACCCACGCGCTGCGCACCTCAGCGCAGTGGACCATCGTGGGGGAGGCCCGCGGCGCGGAGATCGTCCCCATGCTGCAGGCAATGTCGGCGGGTAACCGGTCGATGAGCACCATCCACGCCGCCACCGGCCGAGCCGTGCTGAACCGGATCGTGTCTCTTGCTGGCATGGGAGCTGCGCCGCTGGGCGCCGACACCGCCTACCGCCTCACCGCCGACGCGGTGAACTTCATCGTCCATCTCGAACTCGGCGACACAGGGCCGGGCAACAGACGACGAGTGGTCAGCAGCGTGCTCGAAGTCCTCGACGTCGGCGACGCTGGTCTACCGGCGCTAAACGAGGTGTTCGTCCCAGGCCCGGACCGCCGGGCTGTCCCTGGGTGCGCGATCGCCTGCCTGTCCGACCTGCTCCAGGCCGGACTTGACCCTGCTCTACTGACCGGAGCCGCATCGCCGGCAGCCGGACATGGAGCTGGCTTTCCTGGCCAGGGGCGCACCGAGCGCACCACCAGCACCGGCCGGCGAGCAGCCAGCGGCCGCAGCTCTGGGTGGCCAGCCGGCGCAGCCGCCCACCTGCCGCCGCAGGCACCAGCGGCTGCCGGGGGGCGAGGATGAGCGCGTTAGCTGGGCTCGGCGGCGCTCTTGCTGGGCTCGGACTGGTCCTGCTCGCCCTCACCTGGATCCCTGCGACGGCCGCCGGCGACTTTCTCGCGGCCCTGGCGTTACCTGCGGGTCGGCGGATGACCCGAACGGGCTGGCGGACCGGTATCGCCTCCCGGGTGTTCATTCGCCGCTATGTGCCGGCCGGCGTCGCCGCCCTCATCGTCGCGGTGGTGACCCGCTGGCCGGTGGGAGCGGTCCTGGCTGGGATCGCCGCCGGCGCTCTACCCCGGCTGCTGGGGGGTGGGAAAGCTGCCGAACGCGGCAACGCCCGCCTCCAAGCGCTGGCGGACTGGACCCGGCGCCTCGCGGACAGCATCACCGCCGGCGCCGGGCTAGAAGACGCGCTGATGCGCAGTGCCCGCACCGCACCAGCACCGTTGGCAGCCGAGGTCGCTGCCTTGGCCGGCCGCTTGCGGGCTCATCTGCCGACCGAACTGGCGTTGCGGGCGTTCGCCGACGACGTCGACGACGCCGCCGGTGACCAGGTCGCCGCCGCGCTGCTGCTCGCCTCCCGCCGGCACGGCCGGGGTGTGGTGCGGGTACTGGCTGACCTCGCCGACACAGTGGCCAAGACGGTGGCCGCCCGCCGGGAAGTCGAAGCCGACCGGGCCAAACCGCGCAACTCGATGCGTCAAGTCATCCTCATCACCGTCGGGTTCACCGTCGGGCTTGGGGTGCTCAACCCTGGCTACGCCGCCCGCTACAGCAACCCCACCGGCCAAGCTGTCCTCGCCCTGGCTGGGCTGATCTACCTCGGCGGCTGCTGGTGGATGGTGCAGCTAGCCCGCACCCCACCCCTCGCCCGCTTCCTGCCCCCCGTGCTGCCGGCAGCCGCCGTTCGCACCACCACGGCATCCGCATCCGCACCCCCACCGGCACCCACAGCGACACTGACAGGACTGGTAGCCGGCGCTAACGGCGGCGGGACACGGCGGTGAACGGCTACCTACTGGCCGCTGCTGGCGGGTCCCTCACGGGTTCAGGCGTCGCCGTCGCCGCCCGCCGGCTGCTCCCACCCGCCCCACCCCGGCTGGCCGCTGCGCTGGCGGCCATGGAACAAGTCCATCGCTCAGTACCTTCGCTTCCGGGTCGGCCAGCCGCCGACCCGGCCGGCGCAGCCGGCTGGCAGCTGCGAGTCGGCCACTTTCTGGCCGCCCGAGCCCCAGGCCTGGTCGGCCGCAGGACCAGGCCGGCGGACCTGGCGATCGTCGGGCTCACCGGCGAAGCCCTACTCGGCCGTCAAGGGTTGCTGGCCCTTTTCGGTCTGCTGCTGCCCTCCCTCGCCCTGGCCCCGCTGGCCGCAGCCGGCGCTAGCCTGCCATTCGTCGTCCCCGCCGGGGTGTCGCTGGCCAGCGCCGCGGTGTTCTTCCACGTGCCGGCATGGGAGCTGCTGGACCGGGCTGTGCGGGCCCGCGCAGAGTTCCGCGCCGCCCTCACCGCCTACTTCGATCTCGTGGCTTTAGAACGCGCAGCCGGAGGCGGCGCCGCCGACGCTCTGGAACGCGCCGCCGACGTCGGCCACGGCTGGGTGTTTCGCCGGCTGGCCGACACCCTGTCGGCCGCGCGCTACGCCGGCGGCACCCCGTGGGCGGCGCTGTCCCGCCTCGGAGGGCAGCTCGGCGTCGACGAGCTCGCCGACCTGGCTGACATCGTCACCGGCGCCGGCGAGGGCGGCAACGCGATCTTCACTTCCCTCGTCGTCAAAGCCGACGCGCTGCGCAGCCAAACGCTCACCGACGCCAAAACCGTCGCCAACAGCCGGTCGGACTCGATGTCACTGCCCACAGCCGTGCTGCTGACCGGATTTCTGCTCCTACTCGCCTATCCCGCAATCGCCGGGCTGCTGAACTCCGGCGGCTAAGCCCGGCCGCCGGGACAACCCTCGACCCACCACCCCACCTCGAACCATGAAGGAGATCGCAATGACACGACTGCAGCTGGTGCTCCTGAGCCTGCTCGCCGCCCTGGCCGGCACCGGCCGGCGCGCCCACCGGCGCCTCGAGGGAGCCGGCGGCCGGCCCGCGGGGCAGGGCGAGCGGGGGTCACTGACCACCGAACAAGCAGTGATCACGGGGATCCTTGTCGTCGCCGCCGTCGGCCTCGGCGTGCTGATCACCGCCGTCGTCACCAAATACGGCTCCAAGATCCAGTAGGAGCGGGCAGTGCACCCCCCAGCGCCACCACCGGAAGGGGTAACCCGCCAATCGGTGAACAGCCGGACCGCCGCGCCGGGTCGGCAGGGCCGGGTCGGCTTGCCTCTCCGGGCTGGCGGGTGCCGGGGGTCGGTCAGCGCTGAAACCGCTGTCGTGCTGCCCGCGGTGCTGCTGCTGATCCTGCTGATCGTGCAGACCGCCTTCTACGCCCACGCCCGTAACCTCACCCAGTCCGCCGCCGACGAAGGGCTACGAGCCGCCCGGCTGCGCACCGGTAACGCCGCCGCCGGGCAAAGTGCCGCCGCTCATTTCCTTGCGGCGACAGCCGGCACTTTGCTGACCGGAACGGCCGTGTCCAGCAGCCGCGGCCCGGCTACGGCCACTGTCACCGTCGAGGCCAACGCGGTGGCAGTCGTACCGTTCCTGCACCTGTCGGTCCACGGCACGGCTACCGGCCCGGTCGAACGTTTCGTCCCAGCCCCCCTGACACGGTGACGCGGTGACGCCGTGACGCAGCTAGCGGTGCTACCAGCAGGCGAGTTCCCGCGCGTCGCTCACTGTCCTGCTGCTCGCCGAGCCGCAGCACCCCCCGGGCCCCGCGGGGGTGGCGGCCGCGGGGCGGGGGAGCGCGGATCGATCACAGTCGAGCTGGCTGGACTCGCCCCCGCGCTGCTGCTGATCCTGCTACTGGTGATCGCTGCCATGCGGGTGACGGTTGCCGGCGGCCGGGTCGACAGCGCCGCGCGGGACGCCGCCCGGGCCGCGTCGCTGACCCGCACCCCCGGCCAGGCCAGCCTCGCCGCCGGGCAGAGCGCGGCTCGTTCACTAACCAGTGCGCACGTGGCCTGCACCCGGCTGGCAGTCACCGTCGACACTGCCGGTTTCGCTGCACCTTCCGGCGTTGTTGGCGCCGGCGGCACCGGCGGCACCGTCGGGGTGCAGATCAGCTGCGCAGTTGACCTCGCCGACGTGGCAATACCGGGCGTGCCGGGTTCGATGACGATGACCGCCAGCTACACCGCGCCGCTGGACCCCTACCGTGCCCGCTAAGCCAACGTCGGCATGCCGCGCCACCACGACAAACGACGGTGACCGGCCCGTCCCGGCCCGTTCGCCTGATTCCCAGACTGGCTCGGTCAGCGTGCTAGTCGCCGTGCTCTGCCTGGCCATGCTGCTGATGGCCGGGCTCGTCGTCGACGGCGGCCGGCAGCTCATCGCCTACCGCCGCGCCGCTAACGACGCCGAACAAGCGGCCCGCGCCGGCGCCGCGGCGCTCAACCCAGCCGCCCTGCGCGGCGGCAGCTACACCCTGGACCCCGCCGCAGCCACCGCCGCCGCCGGGCGCTACCTCTCAGCCGCCGCCGCCGGTCAGAACGGGCTTCAGATCACGGGAAGCCGCGTCACGGTCACCGGCAACACAGTCACGGTGCAGCTCACCCTGCGGCGAACCACCACCTTCCTTGCCGTCCTCGGCGTCACCGGCCTGACCGCAACCGGCCGGGGCCGGGCCCGGCTGGTGCACGGCGTCGTCCGCGAGGACCCCTGATGCCGGCCCGGCAACAGAGCGCCGTCCCCAGCCGCAACCCGAGCCTCAGCTCGAGCCCCAGCGGCCATCGCAACCCACAACGTCGCCGTGACATCGCCCGCGGGCTCGGCGCGCTACTCGTCCTGCTGCTCCTGGCAGTCGGGCTACCCGCCCTGGTCGCCGGCTTCACCGGAGTCCCCAGCATCTCCCAGCCGCCGACCGCCAGCGGGCTACGACAGCTGCTGACCGGCCCGGACACCGGCCAGCTCATCGCGGACGTACTCGGCGTCGTGTTCTGGACCGGCTGGGCGCTGTTCGTCGTCCTGCTCACCCTGGAAACCTTCGCCCGGGTGCGCCGGCGCCGCCCACTGCGACTGCCTGCCCTAGGCCCCCTGCAAGACCTCGCCGGCACCCTGATCGCCTGCGTCGCCCTGCTTTCAGTCCCAGCCGCCGTCCACCTCAGCATCCCCTTCGCTGCCCCGCCGAGCCGGCTCCCGCCGCTGGCTGCAGCCGCCCACCAACACGCCGCCGGCCACGCCGCCGCCCAGGCCCCGCCGGCACACAGCCGCGACCCGTCACAGCCTGGCCGCCCGCCGGAACCGGCGACAACCCCGGCGCGGCGGCCAGCGAGCCTCAGGCCCGGCCCGCCACCAGTCGTCGCCCCAACACGATATGAAGTGCGCGCCATGCACGACGGACAACGCGACACCCTCTGGCGCATCGCCGAACAACACCTGCGCGACCCGCTGCGCTGGCCCGAGATCTACCACCTCAACGCCGGCCGACCCCAACCCGACGGCGGTACCCTCACCGACCCACACTGGATCCGCCCCGGCTGGCAACTCCTGCTACCAGCCGACGCCACCGACCTGGCCGCACCGGCACAGACCACAACGGCGCCGGCGGGACCCGCCGGCAGCGCCGCGCCGACCTACCACGCTCAACCAACCCCTGCTTCTGCCCCTGCCTCGAGGCGAGCGGCAACCCCAGCCTGGGACGATCCGGCTGTTGCCCACCCAGCCACGCCCCCGCCGCCTTCGGGTGCCCGGCCGGCTGCCGCCCCGCCCGCGGCGCCGACCCCCGAGGCACCGGTCGCCGGACTCGCCCGGCCGGCGCCCCCCCGACCTGCTGCGCCTGCGCCTGACCACGCGGCTTCTCAGGCACAACCGGCAGCCGCTCACTCGGGAATCGTCGCCGAGATCAGGCAGGACACCCTGGTCGGAGCCTCCCTTGCCACCGGCCTTGCTGCGGCCTTGGAGCTGCGCCGCCGGCGCAAGCGCCGCGCCTACCGCCCCAGCCCACCGCAACCGGTGTCGCTAGCGAGTTCCCCGCCGCTGCCTGCAGCGCTGCACCGACTGCTCGCCGCCGACCACGACGAGTCCGACGACGACACCGAGAACCCCGACGGCGACGAAGGCGGCGAGCTCGACGCCCCCAACACTGGGCTGTCCGCCACCGCCGGCCGCCGAGCCACCGGCGCGGCACCTGACGGTGGGCCGGCCGACGTCCCGATCGGGCACCGCGGCAACACCCCGGTCAGCCTGGACCTGCTTGCCCAGCCCGGTGTGGCAGTGTGCGGAACCGGGGCCCCGGGGGTACTGCGGCACCTGCTGGCAACCCTGCTCGCCAGTGCCCGCAATTACGGACTGACGGTGCTCGTCACCGCCGACGTCCGTGACCGGCTGCTGCCCGGAGCCCGGCAACTCGTCCCGGTCCGGACAGTGGCCACAGCCGAAGAAGCTCTCGTCGAGCTGCAAACAGCGGTCCTGGCCCGCACTCGCCGCTTCCACGACGCCGACACCGCCGACCTCGCCGCCTACCGCCGGGGCCACCCCGAAGACCCAATGCCGCTGGTTATCCTCGTCGCCGGCCCGATACCCGCTGCGATTTCGCCCGGACTCACCGCGGTGCTGGCCGCCGGCCAGGCGCTAGGTATCACCGCGGTCCTGCTCGGCGGCGTCAACGGTGCCAACACCGGCACCACTGAACTGCTGGTGGCAGGCGACGGGACCGCGAGCTGGGCCACGTCGCCTGCCCCGGGGCAACCCTCCCTAGAAGGCGTGCGGCTGTTTCGGCTCACGGGCACCGACGCCGTGACCGCCCTCGAGGTCCTGTCCGGCGACCAGTCGAGTACCGAACCTGAGGTAGACGCCGCAGCTGAGGAGCCGGCGGCAACACCTCCGCGCGACGCGAACAGCCCTCCCGCCGGGCAGTCGGCGGCTGATCCACCTGCCCCGGGGCCGGTCACCGTCCATGTCCTCGGCCCGTACCAGATCAGCGCCTGGGACCGGGAGATCACCAGCGGATTACGCCGGACCGCGAAGGAACTACTGCTCTACTACCTGCTGCACCCCGGCGGTGCCACCGCCGAGGCAGCAATCGAAGCGCTATGGCCCGAGGCCGACGCTGAACGTGGACGGCAGCGCTTCTGGACAGCACTAGGCAACTTGCGTACCCGGCTGCGTAGCCCCAGCGCGGAGGCCGACGTCGCCGTTATCGCCAAGCAGGGCGAGCACTACCGCATTCAGGACGGCTTGCTCACCGCGGACCTGTGGAACTTCCAGACCGCTCTGCGCGACGCTCAGCAAGCAGCAGGCGAAGCAGCAGAAGCCGAAATCCTCGCCCGCGCCGCCGCCAGCTACAAGGGTGACCTCGCCGGCGAGCTGGGCTACTGGTGGGTCGAAACAGCCCGAGAAGAACTCCATCAGGCTGCGCTGCACACGTTCACCCGGCTAGCCGAGCTGCACTCCCATACCGGCAGGCTTCCGGACGCGATCGCGTGTCTGCAGCGCGCCGTCGCGCTCGACCCCCACGCTGAGCACGCCTACCGTCAGCTCATTCGGGCTCAGACTGCCGCCGGACGACCCGATGAAGCGCGACGCACCTACCGCCAGCTCGTCGGACGGCTCGCCGACATCGACCTCGAACCCGACGACGACACCGAAACACTCATCGCAGAGCTACGACCCCCATCCCGCACAACACCCCCCGCGGCCCGGCCACAATCAACGGGACGACCCCCGAGCAACTAGCCGACGCGCCTGCCGTCCCTACTGGCTGCCAGGGCGAGCCGACTTCAGGTGCGCCAGCGCGCCGCCCACCCCGGCCCCGGTGTCGACCCCAACGCTCGTCACCGCGAGAAGGAGCTATTTCCCCAGGCAGGGAGCAGTCCCCCGTCAGGACAGCCCGGTGGCAAGGCGGAAACTCGACGCACCAACACGCTCCAGCCGGGGGTCCTGCGGACGTCCCGAATTCCCCTTCATTCGTTGCAGAGCCTTGAACACAGTGGCCTCGCCATAACCAGTCCCGCCGCTCACCATCTCGCTGAACACCTCGCGGCGCGTGAACCCGCCCGTCGCGTGGCGTGCCCCCAGCGCAGCAAGGGCAACCAGCACCTCCTCACGGCAGCCAGACCCCACACGCTTGCGTCCCCCCAACCGCGCCAAACGGCCAGCGAAGCTGACCCCGCGGTTCGTATACGGAGGCACCACTTCCACGAAGGGGTGTTCGCGAACCCTCTTCGCGACACGCGGCGGGCCGCCAACGGGCGGCCCGCCGTTCGCGTGCAGGGCGGGTTCCCCCGTCGCTCGCCGCACTGCCTCACGTGATCGTCAGATGGCGCAGCCGGCGGAAGCAGAGCTGCACGACCGGCTCGTCGGGCCCGCCTGGAACCGCCCGCGCCGGATCGAACAGGAGCGCATCCC
>JAABVA010000411.1_pt1 | contig 55492 bp, 59 predicted proteins | sample 5560331 | NCBI WGS metagenome assembly JAABVA01 (sample SAMN12812661, study PRJNA571458) | rock metagenome | isolation source: Antarctica rocks | place: Antarctica: Victoria Land, Mt New Zealand sud | collected 2016-01-07
GGAAGAAGCGGCGGTTGTGAAGGGTCGTCGACAATAAGCATGTAGCGGGGTTTTTAGTGAAGCTTAGAATGGGAATGATGTAGACTATGAAATAGTAGACCATAAGCGATGAAAGAGTAGCCCATGGTGGAGTAAGCGAACCACGATCGCGATAGAAGCTAACTCAAAGGACACTTTACACCAGTACAAGTGCGAACGAGAAACGCTGAAGGACGCTGGAAAGAGCGTGGCCTTGGAAGAGAGTAAGTTCTGAGAAGTAATTCCTAGGAAGAATTTCCGAGGAGAATACTCCTGGGAGAGCGTGGCTCCTCAGAAAAGAATGATTTGCCGAGAATCCGTTCCCAGGAGAAGATTCCTGGGAGACAGTCAATCCTAGTAAAAGAAGGGTGATTGTCCGGCTCGTAGCCCGCGAAGCGATGGAGGCTGTGTTGCTTCTACCTGAAATTGTCTATTTTTAACTGAAGTAATTCTGGCTCCCTCTCGCGATATTTTGATTCCGGTACCAGCCAGTCGGGAAGGGTAGTAGGGACGTCGGAGTATTCCTACGCAATTCAAGTTAGCTGGCGAATTGAAGATCCGGTCAAGAGTTTCTGCGCGCAACGTACGCCATTAATTAAGTCAAAGATTATCCTCATAGCAACGCAAAATTCCTCGAAATCGAGATTCCCATCATTGTCAACATCCGCGAGGTCCCACACCCGCTCGAGCTGATCGTCTCGTAGCTGGCTGTTTTTGAGGACGGAGGCGGCTTGAGCGCCATTGAGGTGGGTACCGCCGTTGGAGAGGGAGGAGAAGATTTCCCAGTAGCGTTCTATTTCCTTTTGTTCGATCTTCTTGTTCGACATTGCATTGGCTTTGGGTTATAGTTGGGCCATTGCTTGCTTCTGGAGAATTGGGCAGCTTATGATGAAGGAAGCTTGGGCGTCGTCAGATGGCGGCTCAGCGGGCCGAAGCCCCGAGGCTCTGGGGATACTCGTCGCTAGCTGATTTGGTCGTAGCTTGATAGTCACTGCTGGCTTTCACATCAGACATTGCTGGAGAAAGAGATAGTTGCTACGTACGCGCTGTCTTCAACGTGATGAAGGACTGATTGATCACAGAGCATCCCGGGAAGGAAACTCAAGTTCTACTTACCAAAAAGTAACAAGATAGGGCTGAACTGGGGATCGAACCCTAAGAAATCTTCCACCTGAACTATCCTGCCGCTGTAGAGGGACAATTTGATGAAGTTATCCCTCTACGTGTAAGTGAGTATCCACTCAAGGTCACATCCGTCTTGCTGCCTTTGAGGTCATAGACAACATCTTTGCTATCCACGATATACTGATCATCAAACATGAACAAGATAAGCAGCAAGTCCCTTATGTCCATACAATGGCAGATGAAACCAGTTGAGAAGTTGACAGGAGATCTTTCTTGGCCCCAAGTTCAAGCTTCATAATCGCTTGCCAGCTTCCAATACCTACCTACGCAAACTACCAGACACATGTCTTTGACCCACAAATTGGATCTCTTATAGCTGGGTTTGCTGGCCTGCAAAGGCGATTGTAAGGCTTTTAGATCCTATTTGGAAAACGCACTCTGCCTGATAAGGAGATGATTGCTAGTCAAGGCAACTTTGTCCCTAGTATTGGCGGTCGTGTAAACCAAGTCATCCTCGTTTACAATATTCGATGAACTCTCTAACCGGCCACCCAAGAATTAGCTAACATTCAACATGCAAAGACTACCATATTGGACCCAGATCAACACGCCTTCCAATGGCGACGGTCAAGGCTCTTCAATGAACAATACTCTTAATTGGGATCTAATTCAGGCATCCTCAATAGCAATGTTGAAAGGGAACATGATTGATAATAGTTGACTGACGTAGCTTGATTTATCTTGGGGTTTTTTTTCTTAACTTTATGAACAGGTCGATCATGCTAAATGACACTACCCTGTCTTTCTTGTCGCCCACTTTATCTACCAAAGCCGGATAAATCCAGCCCGCAACACACCAAACAATCCACGCGCTCACCTAGAGCGAGCCAAGAAGTATCCACAGCCAACCAATCTTCCTTCGGCCGCGCCATCTTTGCCATTCGTTTACTATGGAAAACTCAAGTAAGATTTCTAAACGTTGCATTCCAAAGGACTGAAGCGATCCTTGCAGGCGCCAGGAAGTGCCTTCTGCTAGACTGTTGCTTGCGTGCTGAAGACCAGAGATGAAGAAAACGAGCAATGCACAAAGATAACGAGCGGGCACACTACCTCTACGGAAAGGGAGTAGATTGTACATAAGGTATATGACGGATGAGCTGAGAATCTGCTTGTTGAATTGGTGACAGATCACACTACAGAATAAGACTCTCAGTAAGCAAACCAAGAAGGATCGATTCGCAAAGGACACGAAAAGCCATAAAGAGATGCAATTCTACCTCTAGAAGCGACGCAGAGTATAGGCGTCATTGAGTGGTTCAGAAACTGGTCGTCAATATTTGGGATCCCAATTGTGAAGACCCACGAAGGTAATAGCAACGATACAGTACATAACTTTGATTGTGCATGCGATCCATATTCCGAAGACCACAGTTGTCGTGGGCCTTACTATTAGCTGGTCTTAGTAACCTTCCGCAGTCGCCGGAAGATGGGAATGAGATCAGGTGTGTACAGAGATGAGTTTTTCTTTGCATGGATACCCAATGTCAAAAGATCAAGTGTGAGGTAGCAGTAGAGGAGTCTCAACGATCGTTGGCATAGAAATCTGGTCCGAGAGGGAAGGTATCCGGGACGGGTACTCAAGAATGGTGGAAAGTCTTTGACTTCCCAAGGAGTACCGCGGCAGCGCATATTATTGGTCGTGGAGAATCCGAATATGAGGCGCTGGCAAAAACAACCAAAGCGTCCGTTATGAGAAAAGGGATAATCAGGTGTACTGTATGTTCTGAGCTTCTCGGAACAAGAACGTCATCTGGATTCAGGTCGATTAAGTCCGCTTCATCTTCCTCTACCAGAATTGGTAAGCTCCTAGGATATGTTATCACCGTTGGTCCGTGAGCCTTGAAACCCCATTTGCTTAGATTTGCGACCTCGATGTATCGGAGAAGGAAACTTGAGCTAAAGTTTCCTAACAGTCCTCCGAATTTGGTCAATTGGGTTCGGCTGTAGCATGTTGGTTCAATATTGGTATTGCCAAGACAGGAAGGAGTCCCACTTTTCTGGAAGGCGTAAATGCGGAAGAAAAACCAACTAGAAAGGCCGCCAGTATAGTTTGGATTGTGCAAAGTAACATAGGATGAAGAACGGTTGATATTAGCAACGAGATTAACGCCATGCTAAACGTTGATGTAGATACGACTTGAAACTTCCAACCTCAGCGATTGAGATTATTCGATAGCTGATGATCAAAGAACAGATGAAAGAGCCGAGATCAGACGGAAAGAAATTCAACCATGAGCAGATCTGCGAGCCGAGATACCATGTGTACGAAAACCCTTCCATGGGGCGTAAAAGACCTGTCTTTGACCTGGAGCCCACACGTTCATTTACTGAGTTCTGTTTACGAACAATAGACCGATCGATATGAAGCACATTCACTTACGCAATCTGCACGCAGCTAAGGAAGAAGATCATATCCTTGCTCGTCAGACTCTGAAACACTGGCTAGTTGTCTGCCATCAGGGAAAGGAGATTCAAATTGTACGTCTGAGCAGGATATATGGTTGGCTTGGGACACAGTGACACAGGACTTATTCCTGAGAAGCTCACCGAGTATCAATTCAAAGTATGTCCAAGTCGATACATCTTTGTTCGCATAGGCATGATCAGAGACAGACTGCTTAACGGATTTCCAGGCAATCATCTGGACGTTTACAGCTACCGCATTTCCATTTGTACCATTTCGACTCTATGTTCGCTGGAAAGTCTTTCACCGACTTTTTATTGACGACGCGTTTGTAGTGCTTGCTTTTTTACCCCTCTTGGTATACACAAGCATATGGAGCAATCGCGCCAATGACTTGTACGCCGTATTCAATGTAGGAGCAGGCTACACTAAACCAGGGCCAGACTTTCTTGTTCATTTTGATCGTTTCAGGACCGCGGAATTAGCAATTGTCATTCTATATGGATGCTGCCTGTAGTCGATCAAAGCATCTTTCTTACTTTTCTTCCGAAGGCTAGGTAACCAGGTGAATCACCAGAGAACCATTTAGTGGTGCATCGTGGCGTGGAATGCTACTACCTTTATCGTGTTCCTCGGTATCCGCAATTGGAGATGCACGGCTAATTCAACCAAATATACCGTTGGTGGGACCGTTCAGTCAGTGAAACTTACTATATGGTAGAGCTAATAGAGCGTTCAGCTCATTGCGCCGACGTAGCAACTGCGAAGTTCTCGCAAAGATCCCTTGAGATCCAGACAGCGATGGATGTCCTTTCGGATGCCTCGAGTAAGTATCGACCTTTGCGCAAATTCCATGCACTTCAGACTACAACTTCTTTCACATCCAAGCAACTCAGATCACGTTATACTAAGCAACTGACCACAGTGTTCATTATCCCCACAACCCTCCTCTGGAAAGTGCAAATGACGATGCGCAAAAAGTTCGCTCTCCGCGGCATCTTCTCTCTAACAATCTTTATCATGGCCGCCTCTATCACCCGCGTTCTTGTCGTGACTCAGAAAAACTCCTCCATCGACCAGCCCTGGATGTACAGCTGGAGCGCCATCGAAATGTCCATAGGTACACCTACTCCTATCCCCACCTCCTCAAACCCACCACACACAAGCTCCGTCACTGAACCCAAACAGCCGTCATAGTCGCCTGCCTCGCCTCCTTCCGCGCCCTTTTCACCTCGCAAACAATCTCCGGACGCCTACCCGATTACAACGGCCAGCTAGCTTGTAATCCGGAAAGGCGGGCTTTGCATAATAAGAGGCATATTGACTGGTCATCCACCAGCTTGACGCATTAGGAAGAACCACATAGTTTAGAGAGATGGGATGGTGCACTAGGGGAGGGGAGGGGAGGAGATGAGCGGATGGGGAAGGTGTTGATTAGGGGAAAATTTTCAGGCAGGTAGGAGCAGGGCTGCAGGGGAGTTTATTCAAATGGAAAAATCTAGTAAGCCTATGAGTCAATACTTGAAACTGAAATTCACGCTCGAGGCAGTCTTTCAAACAACATTTTCGTGGTAGTCTAAGAAATGAAAACGGAAGGTCTTATCGTTCTGCCACGAACGACCGATTAGTGGTGGAGATTATTTATAACACTTATTTATAAACCGACCACGTAGCACCCACATGTGGACGAAACCACTCACCTGTCTAGGGAAATGACGTTCTGTGGGACTGCAAAGTGAGCAAAGTGAAATTCTCTTGTCCTTGGATCGAGTTTCCCGTCCCAAGTCCCTGGTGTCTAATTATAAACCTCGATTGTCGAACTTTAGACAGCCCTCGCTGTCAGGGTGCCTTCATCAGCAAATACGTATCGCCGTCCCCTCCAACCTCAACCTCATATTTGCGTTGCAACCCTTCCGACGCTTTTCCCCCTAACTGCTCAATCGATCCGCAGTTCATGATCTCCAGCACACTGATTTCAAGCCCGAGACTTTGGCGCCACCAGTTCCGTATCTCGATGGCCATTAACGAGTCCACACCGAGAGCGGACAGTGACTGCTTCACATCGAGATCTGCTTCCCCTAGCAGCATGAAATCGCACAGCCGGACGCTAATCTCATGGGTAAGAAAGTCGAGATTCGCCTGTTCATTGAGCAGAGAAGGCTCGGATGCTACCCCTGCGAGAAACTGCTTGAGGCCCTGGTTTACCGCTCCGCCGGTAGATGCGCTGACGGTCTCGAGGTTCCTGTACAAGCTCATCCGAGTATCTCTCTTCCAGAGTGCTCGATTAGTGGGGTCTGAGAGGGGTTTTGTGGCTCGGAGACCAATGGCCAACTGCGCAGAGTTCATGTAACCGGCGGCCGATGGTTGCGGAGCTATCGGGTTGATCATAACCAGCTGCAGCGCATCGAGCAGGTCTTGCTCGCGGAGTGTGTGCGAGCTTGCTGCCCTCAGCTGTTCCAGGACGGCGGGGTTCTGGCTGACATAGCCAACATCTTCCATCACACCAATATCTAGTACCGAGGCCGGTTGGCCAAGAGCGTGACGGTACTGAACGAAGCTGTCTAAGAACGTGTTGGCGGCCGCGTAGTTGGCCTGGCCCCACTGTCCTACCACGCCGGAAAGAGAGCTAAAGAGGACGAAGAAGTCAAGGGTTTCGCCCGCGAGTGCCTCGTGGAGATTCCATGCGCCGTTCACCTTGGGGGCCACAGCTGTTTGCCAGTCATCGTGCGTGAGTTGAAGCAATCCTCGATCCTGGAATTGTTAGCAGCGTCGCAGAAGAAGGGCTCTTGAATCATACCCTTAACACCATCGACATATGCATGACGCCTACAATAGGGGCTGCCGCGTTCTTCACAGCACTTTTAACATCGTCGAGACTACTCACACTCCCAGAGAAGGCCTGAACAGAGCAACCCTGGGTCCCGAGTTCGCGGCAAAAGATCCGATCTGAGTCGGATTTTCCAGCCGATCGAGAGAGGTAGATGAGGTTTCGCGCGCCATGCTCTACCATCCAGGTTGATATCGCACGACCAAGACCTCCAAGACCGCCGACCAAGAGATATGACACTTCTGGGCGTAGTTTGAGCTCCTGCTTCACAGCCGTTACTTCAAGTTCCTGTGGATTCTCAGGCATCGTCACTACGATCTTGCCAATGTGCTGCCCTTTCTGCATGTACTTGAAAGCATCCACAATCCGCGTCGCGTCGAAAGCTGTCATAGGCTTGATGGGTTGAATCGCTCCCTGCCGATAATACTGCATACACTGTTTGAGTAGACTGTTTACTGTCAGCTCAGCCACTTGCTCTTGCAGCCAATGATCTCATCTTACTCTCGACACACATCGGGTTTCTCCACACATATTTGTGCCAAGTCTATTCCGAAAAATGCCCGGTTGGCCTCAAAAATATTCATGCTCAGCATTCCGTGCCCGATGAAGTCTCGCTTGCCGATTTCGAGCATTTTACCAAAGTCCGCCACGCACTGCCAGGATGTGTGAAGCAACTCGCCCGACAAGGAGTTCAGAACTATATCGACTCCTCTACCGTTTGTTTCGCGCTTTACTTCTGGCAAAAAGGAGCTGTTCCTGGAATTGAAGATGCGATTGCGGGCTATGCCAAATGTCTTCATAAGATACTGAACCTTTTCGTCGCCGCCTACCGTTGCGAAAACCTAGATATATTAGCCCTAGGTCTTTACACCATTAAGGACCGCCTACCTGAGCGCCTATCATATTGCAGATCTGGATTGCTGCCAAGCCGACACCACCGCAAGCAGAGTGGATCAGAACCGTCTATCCATGCATTTAGTTCTTGGAATCACGATTGAATGCGACTCGACGTCCTTACCTGATCTTTTTCCAACTTCCCTATCGTTAACAAAGAGTGGATGGCAGTGCTATACACACACGGCAAGGTTGCAGCTTCCTCAAAGCCGAGATCGCCGGGTATTTTTGCACATAGCTTTTCGGAAAGGATAAGGCGAGTTGAGAAGCACCCATGTTCAAATAGGATAACTCGGTCGCCTATCTTCAAATCTGTTACCTCGGGCCCGATCTGGCGGACAATACCAGAGCCTTCCAAGCCGATCCCTTCTTTTGTTCCATCGACCACTCCCAAAGATACGAGAAGATCCTAGGAATGAGTTAGTTTGCTTCTCACTACGTGCCTCGACAATATATGGTACTTTAAAGTTCAATCCCACAGCACGGGGCTCAATTTCCACCTGGTCATGAATCAGCACGACGCGTTTTCCTTGTACCCATTGGAGAGACTGCAGGAGACCGGATTTGCCCATTTCTAGCTTCCGCGGGAGTGTTTCCTCTGAGATAACCGAAAGCTGTTGGGAGATAGGAAACCAATGATATCTAGGAATGTTGATTGTTCCTTCAAATAATGCAAATTCCCAATCTGGATCCAGGTCGGGGCCTTTTGCACGTCTCCGAAATTTGCCGAAAACTTCACATAGGGCTTCCAGAGCACTGTCATTCACAATGTCCATTTCAAACGTAGCAAAGTCAATCAACAACTCCGAACGAATTGTACGAGCCAACCCTAGGATCTGGCTGTAGCGAGGATCTTTGCACCCCATTTGGGACGACCTGGTTGCCCAGAGCATTCCGGCCGATTCCAGACGGCCAATATAATGTTGGAAGGTTATTAGCTTCTGCGCTGAGATGTCGTTTAAAAATGGAGCCGTCAGATCCAATAGCGAAATGATGTCCTGGTTGGCAGGAGGTATTTGATCAAGGGTGGAAAACCGAACACAGAAGCCCTTTTTCACGAACAAGGCCTCTACTTGACGCGAAATGAGACTGACGTCAGGGTCGCACAGAAGGGTCACTTCTTTCAGGTAAGGAACGGTTTCCGCAGGACTGGCCACAATGTTGACATTGATCTGGTACGGCATATCATCGTCGTAGACTATCGAATCTGTGCCAGAGAATCCTGCGGCTCGAAGCTCTTCATCCCATCTCTCAGCGGAAATGTAAGGCTCGTTGGGTCGACCGTCTTGTTCTCCGAGCCACCAGCCTGGCAGGATACCCTACTATCGGTCAGTAGACGTCAAGCTTGGATAATTGGTATCTGGGAGAGTTTTTTACCATTATGTAATTGAACTTCCTTACCGCTAATCATGCGTTAGCAATTTTCCATGGCAATTCATCCATCCCACTTACTGGGAGTGAGTTCTTGGAGGAAGAGCCGGCCGCGAGGGTGGAGTAATTTTCGTACATTACGGAGGGTCAAGCTAATACTGCGTGTGGCATGAAGAACCTGAAAAGTTGCAGTGAGCTATAAGTTCCATTGGGGATCACCGGAGACCTACGTTGGAGGCCAGGATAAGATCATAAGATTCTGCTTCGAAACCTTGTTCGATTGGGTCTTTGCTGATATCAAGAACGGCGTAATGGATGTTTTGAAAATCCTTGAACCTTTCTTTCGCTGCAATGAAGAAGCCTGCGGAGATGTCGGTATAGCTATACTCAGAATACATACGGTCACCAGATGGCAATACAAGGTCACACAGCACGCTAGCTGTTGTTCCGCCAGTTCCGGCACCTATCTCTAGGATCCGAAGGTTTGGTTTTGCATGGCTGAGCAACTGAAAGAATTCTTGGCAATCCCACATGTCTGCGAAGAAATCATAGATATTCTTGAGTCCGTCTTCTTGAAGCAGGACCTCGATAGGATCAATTTTCTCCTCGAATATTGATGTGCAGTGTTCGAGGACTCGCCGGAGAACTTTGCCAATATCAGTACCCGTGTTATTCTCCAATTCTTTACTAGTAGCCTCTATTATTTCAAGCCTCGCTTCTTGGTCCAAACCTGCAAACCTCTGCGCTTCTTCTACAAGCTCATACGTTCCGCTCTCAGCCCGACTCTTTTGCAAATCAAGCCAGGCGTGAAACTTCTTCAAATGGTCGACTTTGGTCTCGATTTCGAGCGATGAAATTCGATGACGGGTTTCAAGGATGCACAAGAGTGCGAGTCTTTCAAGAGCAAGATTCTCGTCCCTTAAACATGCGCGAGGACGCATGAGCTTGCTGGCAGGAACAAAATCGACGTCCGGTTTCCAGTGAATCTGTGCACCCGCGAGTGTGTTAATGGATTCGTTTAGATCTTGATCTTCCAGAGGGGCGAAGTTGCCTCCCTTCAACCGGAGGACAATCTCACCTCCTGCCATCGCGATGGCGTCGCCTGTTATTGAGCCTTTCTCAGAAGAGGACGCAACGACTTCTACTCGTAGTTCTGGGCTCCCTCGGCGAATGTAGAGCTCTTCGATAAAGGTTGGTACACACAGCTTGCGTAAGCGACGAGTTGTGCCTCTGGCCATACCAACAGTGAAGAGCTGCAAACACTGATCTATTGTCACTGGATGAAGCTGATACGCTGTGCCGGATGATCTATATCGATCGAACACGCTTCCGACAGCCGTTCCCCGGTTGGGGCTAGCAGTTATATCAGTCAATCCTTGAAAAGCCGGTCCATAATTTAAGCCTAGTCTCTTCATTGTGGAGTACCAAGCTGAAGCCGGAACCTCTCGAGCAAATTTCTCGACGGTTGCTGGCTGGGGCCACGGTTCTGGCCCCGCTTTTACCTGACCTACGCAATGTTTTCTCCACGTCCCATCATACGATGAAATTGAAAATTCATACCATAGCGAATTCAGAGCAGTGGTGAGATGAACTGGACGAAGGCTGGTCATCATCTCTACCGTCTTTGAATCCCGCAACACCAAAGCTGTCTGAATAACGACTTGTCGTAGAGTAAAATCTTCCGTTTCCATGACCTGTCGAATAGCTTCGCCTGCCATAGTGATATATCCTGCAGCCGGAAATACAATGTCGTCAATTATCTTGTGATCCTCAATCCAAGGTACATCTTCTAATCGGAGGATATTCCTCCAAGCTGGCTCTAACTCGTTCCCTTCCAGGATCCGATTACCAAGAAGCTCATGCTGGGGAAATTTGCGCATTCTCCACTCACGTGAGAGTCGACTTTCGTTCCAGTGTTTCGTATCATGACGCCACGGATAGTTTGGTAAAGTTGTCAATACAACGCTACCAGGAGTCACTGCTGCAAAGTTGATTGCTACGCCTTGCAAATGCAACTGTCCCGCTGCAGTCAAGAGGCTCGATGTACAATTCTTATCCCTTACAATTGTAGGGATGTATATTAGGGGAGTCGGAGTTTCAAGTGCTTGGAAAATTTGCCGCAATGGCCCGGCAAGCGCTGAATGAGGCCCTATTTCAACGAAAATGTTGTCTTGAGATAGCTCGCACAGTATGGCTTGGATTGCTGAATAGAACAAGACAGGCGACTCGAGATTGCGCCGCCAGTACGAAGGATCCAGTTTCTTCGAGTCAGCCTCGGATTTGCCAGTAACACTTGAGAAAAATGGTACAACTAAATGCTTTGTGTAAATGTGGCCCTCCAGGAGAGCTTGGTAAGCACCACCAACCTCTTGCATGTGGTCTAAAATATAATTAACACAGTGCCACCTAGTTGAACAACGTTTGTATGCAGAATGCCCATAAAAACTTACGTGAGTGATAGGCCATCTGAACTTTGAGGTGTCGGATGAACGTCTCAGGCCGTTCAGCTGTTATTGTATCGACAATACCGTTGAGCTGCTTCTTATCACCGGATAGTGTAACACTGTTTGGGCTGTTCTCACACGCAATGCCCACGCCTTTCACTAGATATGGGATGACCATATCTTGACCCATTCCGACAGCAACCATTCCGCCGGGTCGGATGTGCTTCTTGGTTACCTGCCCACGATGATAAGCGATAATAATGGCGGTATTTGCAGAGATTGCATTGGACGCATATGCAGCGGCGATCTCCCCACTCGAATGCCCAACGACAGCTGCTGGGAGGATGCCCCAAGCTCTCAACAGGTTGACTAGCCCTATTTGAACTGCAGTACAAAGTGGTTGGGAAAACTCCGATTCATCGAGACGACTGGTCTCTTTGGGCTTCAATAGCTCTCCTGTATTGCAATATTAGAGACCAACCAGAAATCAGAAGCAGGCATTGGAGTATACCTTCAATCGTCCAGGATGGTGAGAGAGGGAGTTGTGCCAGGGCCTTGTCCATCGCTTTAATATCGTCACGGAATCCGATAAAATCTTCTAATAACTCTTTCCCCATACCCGTCCACTGCGCACCTTGTCCAGTGAAAACGAAGTTGATCTGCGGTGGAGACTTAACTTTGGCGAATGGAGAGATCTCTAGAGGCGTGTTGCCATCTGTTACGCAGAAAGCTCGGTGCGCTAGGTGCTCCCTTCTAGCTCCAAGCGTATGAGCCACGTCTGCCAAAACGGATGGACTGCGTTGCTGGTAATCCATTACGCTCCGGCGAAGGGAGTCGGGGTGATTTGCAGAGAACACAAGCAGATGAGGACGCATCTGTGCGGAGGAGCTATGACTTTTGGTAGAAGGTGCTATTCCAAATGAGGCGGCGGAATCGACGATAATCTGGACCATTCAGAACTGACACCTAGATGCTGATCGGAAACTTACATGAGCATTTGCCCCACCAATCCCAAATGAGTTTACGCTGGCTCTTTCGTGACGATTTTCCGGCCACGGTGTGGCTTCGAGGGGCACTTGCAGCCGCGCTCTTTCAAACGGGACTGTGTAGCGTATTAATGGGGTAACGACCATCAGCTTATCTCGAAAACAACCTACTTTTTGGATTTGGTTCGGAGAAGTTGATGTTTGGTGGGATAGTCCTGTGCTCTAATGCCAAGACTGTTTTGATGAGGCTGGTTATCCCAGAAGCGCCTTCGGAGTGGCCAACATTTGGTTTAACCTACAGCATCTTAGCCATAACGGAAGAGAATGTGGGAATATTGAAGAATACCGATCCAATAAAGACACCTTTGTCTCCAAATACACTTGCAATGGCTGCTGCTTCTAGCGGGTCACCAATAGCAGTACCGGTTCCATGACACTCGACAAACGCAGTCCGAGAGAGGTCAGGAAGCCGTGCGACCTGGTATGCTCTACGCATCATTGACTCGTGGCTTTCTGAGCTTGGACAAGCCATTCCTGGAGTTTTGCCATCGCAGTTGGTGGCCGTGGCTCGGATGACGGCGCGAACCGGGTCCCCGTCCTGTAGGGCGTCACTCAGCTTCTTCACATAAATGGCGTTGATGGCTTCACCGCGAGCATAACCGTCAGCCTTAGCATCAAATGTCTTGCACATTCCTGCCGGCGACAGTACTCCTTGCTCGGTCATGGCAACTGTCATAGTGGGGCTGATGATCAAATTGGTCCCAGCAACTACAGCCGAGGTGCATTCTCCATGGTAGATCGCCTGGCAGGCCTCGTGCAAGCCAATTAGGGAGGATGAACAACCTGTGCGAATAGTCATACTGCCAAGGGTTAGCTTAATTACGCACTTGCGATGCAGGACGCACCTCGGACCATGTAGATTGTACTCGTAGGAAATCCGATTGGCAATTGCAAAGTCTGCGGATCCAGTGATACGATACATCCCATGGTTCAGAGTATCCTTAGCAGCCAGATCTAACCAGTCTTCTCCAAACACGCCAACGTAGCAGCCGATATCCTTACCACGCCAGCCGACTTGGCCGCCGTTTTCCATACATTCCCAAACCACTTCTAGGAGCATTCTTTGTTGTGGATCGAGTTTTTCGACTTCTGTCTTGTTCATGGAGAAGAAGGAGGCATCCAGGTCCCGCAGGTCCGTGTCTACCAAGAAGTAGCCGTGTTGCGTCTTAACTGTTCCCGGTTTGCCGGCTTGACTGTAGAAGGCATCGATATTGTATCGGTTCCCCGGGACCAGACACCGGCCATCCTTTTTGTTAACAAGCAAATCCCAGAATGCACTTTCCTCGGTCACACCTCCGGGAAGTCTCATACCCATGCCGACAATTGCTATGGGTGGAGGAGCTCCCTCATGGTCTTTGATTATATCTTCGTGAGTACCATTCGTCCCGTTCGTTTTTTTTACTCCGTTGATTTCGCCATGGCCACTCATACCGTCAAGACTCGACTCAAGCTTTTTTCCGTTGATTTTGTGCTCATCGTTCGTACTGTTGAGACTCGAATTGATAACGCTGTGTCCGTTCAGTCCGTTAATGCAGTCAGCTGCGGAGAGGTCTCTAATGCTAGTGATCATATTATGTTGATTCATATTGCTCGATCAGATTGTCAGATTCACGAAGTGTATCTCGGTGGTGTCTAGTGATGGTCAGATTTTGTGTCTTTAAAAGGTCCGCAGCCGTTCCACTCAGTTTGAAACTTCCAGCTGATAAAGATCCCTCCACCATACCTAGCGTTCTCCCAAGCCACAGATCCTGGTGGTGTTCAGCTCAGTCTATATCTAGATGCCTACTTGTGCACAACGCCGTGTTTGTGCTTTTTCACGGCTGCAACCTTTGTTGAACACCCTTTCCTACGCGCCCCGTTACATCGAGCGTAGCTTACCAACTACCCATGTGAACTGACTGCATGAGACGTGGCAGGATGACTAGAAGAGCCCACGCCGCGAGCTTGCAGCCTGAAAGATCTCCCTCATTTACCGCAGGACTTCTGCAATAGGCCAGTAAAGGCCGATTGGATGAACAGAGCGATAGTCAAGAATGGTGCATGTTTTAGGACGCAATCTTACTGCTGTTCCTACATGCCCAGCGATCTACCTTGATTAGGGGTTGTAGTCATTGTTCCTTGCCAGCTCTCTTCCCTCCTTTCCGCTATTGACCAGAGACACTGTGCCATCTACCATATCAACCAGATACGTTTTTTGCATCCTAACTTTCCTCACAACAGCTGCTATTCAAAATCAAAGTTTCATCTCAAGAAGCATACTCTACAATGCCGGCTTTACAGAATGTCCTTGACCGCATTTTGTTCACACCTGGTAACCTTGTTGTCGTTGCCGCTGTACTTTTCATCCTCCACTTCCTCGTTAGGTGGGACTCGGCACGTCAGAGAGTCAAAAAGCTTGGCCAGAAAGCTCCAGCAGTCGCATATTGGGCTCCTTTCGGTAAAATTATACTCAGCGTTTCCTCCCATGCACCATACTTGGATTTATTGCTAATGCTGGTTTCTAGGTATTGACCTTTTTGCGAGAGCTATCAACCGAATCCTCAGCCATGACTTCTTTGGATGGACTCGCGAAATTCTAAATGTTCCAGGTCACACTGTGAGGCTCAATATGTTAGGTATCGAGGTCCTGATGACCGATGATCCGGAAAATACCAAAGCCATTCTGTCGACAAAGGTAAGTGGGTTAACTTCTCCCTAGGAACTATGCTGACTATATGGCTGATTAGTTCGCTGACTTCGGGAAAGGAGAGGCCTTCCACAAGATCTGGCATGACCTAATGTTTGACTCGGTCTTTGCTAGTATGGCTCTGCACGAGCAAGCTCAAACAACTAAGAATTGGAACTGATCAGTTACTCCAACAGCTGACGGGGCAATGTGGCACTCGAACAAAGACCTTTTGCGCGAACACGTAAACATTTCTTGTTCCTAAGCTCTGCGACAGTCTGCATCTCTGATGATATGGCAGACTAGCAAGAGTAGATCGACTGATTATGCCGTTACGGAAAGCCATGTTACAGCACTTATCCGCAATTTGTCTGATGACAAGGCCCACGATTGCCTCGATCAGATGGATCGGTTCATTCTTGATGTTGTTTCGGATGTATTCTTCGGTCAATCTGCGGGTACTCTCTCGACAGAGCTACAGCCTTTGCGTGACGCGGTTGAAGAAATGTACATCTGGAACACTCAGAGAATCTTAATCGGGTAAACATCACCTAAAATAGGTACAGAAACGAATCACACGCTGAGAATACTTGATATATAGGAAGTTAGGGGCCTTACTGCCGGGAACGGCCAAAGCTTCTGCTGTCTTGCTCGGCTACCTGGACCACATCATTGACCAGGCAATGTCCTCGCTGGATAAAACAGACGCCGATGAAAAGAGTAGGAAAGGGCAGACCTTGCTGGGCTGCCTGGTACTTCAAAAAGTTAGCAGGAAGGCAAGCCATCTCGGACAATCTACCTCTTACGCCTGTCAACCTCGGCTCATATCTCTGTGTAGCGCATTAAGGATCAAATGATGGCGATTTTGATTGGTGGCAAGGTGAGTAGATGATCACTCGTTCTTGAAGGATAACGGACCTGGTTTAAACTGGTAGGATCCTGGCTCGATCACACTTGTCTGGGCATTCTACGAACTCGCCCGTAACCCACACATTGTTGAGAAGCTGCGGACGGAAATTACCTCGACGTAAGTTGAAAGCCCAAACCGAACCCAAGGCAAAGCTTTTCTAAATAAAGTCCCGCTTCCCACCTCCAGCGTCGGCTTGTCAGCACTGCCTACAGCAGCGCAATTAAAGAGCATGCCATTGCTGCAAAATGTTATAAAAGAAACGCTGCGTTTGCATGTCCCGTGTGAGTAGTGCTGCTTGCTCTTCGATTCCAAAAAGTTTGACGGCAATCTAGTGGGCTTCAACATCCGCACTGCACTCAATGACACATCCCTACCATCCGGCGGCGGGCCCAGTGGCAAAGATCACATCGGCGTTCTCAAAGGCACCCACGTCGGTACTTTAACCCCATCACCCTTTCGCTCAGCTTCGTCTTCTACCCTTCCCCTCAATCGTTTCCGACTAACAGAAGCCGCTCAAAAACATAGTAATGTCGTACATCGGCACCCAACGCCGGCACGACCTCGTCGGTCCTACAGCCGACACATTCGACCCCTCGCGCTGGGAGACTTGGACGCCAAAGCTGTGGGAATTTCTCCCCTTCAACCACGGGCCACGCATCTGTCTCGGTCGCAACTTCGCCTGGACGCAGATGGAATATGTGATCTGTCGCATTTTCCAAGAGTTTGCCAGTGTGGAATTACTGGGGAAGAACGGGGAGAGGGTGGTGGGTGGGGAGGAGATGAGGATTAAGATTGCGCTGAACACGAAGCCGGCGGAGCCGGTTCTGTTGAGGTTTGCGAAGAGGCAGGTGCAGATGGGGGAGATCTGAGCAGGGATAGGGGCATTCGGTTGGGTAGTAGAGGGTTGACAAGGTGATGCGACGGCTTTTGGGTGTGGAGTAGAGAGTATGAATGGACGGACATCTTGGTGGACGGCCCTGACGCTTCCTTCTAGCGCATGCCTTCTTGCTATCTTGAGACACGAGTAAACAAGCAAGCCCAGAAGAGACTGACAACTAATCCGTAGTAATGAAGCAACAAAGCAAACCATGTCTCGGTAGCATTCCTGAACGCAAGGCTTTGGCTAGAGCCATTGATGTTTTCACTACAGTAGATATAAATGTGGGTCCGTCTCAAGAGGAAGTGGGCGTGTGTGGCGGAGTTACTAGAACTAGTACATGCACGAGGGGCAGTCAATCAGTCATGCACTCGGACAAGGCTGAGAACACCACTCTACGGGAAAATTGCTTGTGGCGCGCAAGGCTGCCAGATCCTGTCTGGGCGGTGTGCTATATCTTGTCCACCATTGGCGCGCAAATATCGCAAATCTTGGAACTGAAGGTTAAAATGGAGCATTTGGTATATTGGGTGTTGTGTTAGGAGGCTACCCTGTGAGGCGGAGATTACCAACTCCCTTATTTCCCACAGCAAATGCAAAGCTGACAAGGCGTAGAGGTGCACATGTCCACCGCCTCACGCGTGCCTCATGCGTGCCTTATGCAAGTCGCTGGGGTCGACGGAGGATCCCGCCCATAATGCGGATCTTTCTAGGTACCTTGCTCACCGTGATCCCTTTCGCTACCTGTGAACCCAAGCAAAAGAGGAATCAATCTGACAGGAAATCGAAAATGCAGGGTTTCCGCTCAGGGGGGTATACCTCCGCGCACTAGCGTTAATATCGAGGTCTCGGCTTTCCCAATCTTCGTTGCCGTATCCGGCGCTGGCTGCAGCTGGTCCCCGTTCCACTGGCTGTAACCATGTTGCCAACGGGCGTTCGACTGCTCGACTTTACAGGAAGGGTGGAAGGGATAGCTCGTGCTTGCTCCAGTACTCTTATTCCTTGTACTCAAGAGGCAAGCCTAGAACCGCAACAGAATTAAGTGCAACCGTCAACGAAATTCTGGAAGACTCCTCTTTCCTCCGTGGCCTGCCAAATAGGCACACTGTAAGTCCATCTCTTTCTGGAGTGCAGATGGTCATTCTCGACCTGATCGATATTAAAGACTTTCGTATGGATCAGGTCATTTCCAGAATGGCACCTCTTACCATGGCAACCATTCAACCCAGCACTACAGAATCACAACAGCACAACGCAGTAAAGACGCCTTGCTCGAACGAGAAAGCTAGTCCCCATGAGAATGGCGAGCAAAACCCAGACGAAACCAAAAGTCCAAGTACACATTTACCCTATCAGGGCCATAATCAAGCGTCCGCGGCATCGGACCCAGAATGGAAAGCTGGCAGAGATGAATGGATGGTCATCATTGTTTTGGCAATCGTATCTTTGATGGTTGCTCTTGATGCCACCATCCTAGTCCCTGTCCTGCCTGTAAGTGGCTTGAAACATGACATCAAAAGGATATAGGGCTAGTCTAATGCTCTCAGGCTATCGCGAAAGATCTCCATGGCAATGCAACAGATACCTTCTGGGCTGGGACAGCCTATCTCCTGACCCAGTCAGTCTTCCAACCCTTCATAGTCTCTCTTTCAGACGTCTTCGGGCGCCGTTTGCTCTACTTGATCTCACTAGCCTTCTTCACAATCGGCACTCTACTCTGCTGTCTCTCCCATAACTTCAATGAGTTTCTGGCCGGTCGCTCAATCCAAGGGGTTGGAGGTGGTGGTATCCTCGCCCTGGGGCTGGTGATATTGACCGACATTGTGCCACTTCGCCAAAGGCCTATCTACCTTGGTGTTAATCAACTTTCGTGGGCTCTAGGCTCGATTTGCGGACCATTGATAGGAGGCTTGTTTGTTCAGCACACGACATGGCGCTGGATATTCTACCTCAATTATCCATTCTGCGGGGTTGGCTTTTTGACTGTTCCGTTGGTAATCAGACTACACGTGACGAGGGCTCCACTGAAGGAACGATTATTGTACGTGGATTGGATGGGAGGGTTTCTTTTCGTCTCAAGCACGTGCAGCTTCTTGATCGGTGTAACCTGGGGTGGTTCTCAATATCCATGGAAGAGTTGGCGGACACTCACTCCAATCGTTGTCGGTTTCGCTGGGGTTGTGGCAACAGTACTGTGGGAACGCTACGGAGCGTCTAGACCATTCCTCCGTCTCGAGCTCTTCAATTCGTATTCCGCGCTCGCTGCCTACGTGGGTGCAGTCCTGCAAGGCCTACTAGTAAGTTAATTTTCTGTCAGCTCCGCCCCGGTTTTCTTGTGCTCACTCTCTTTTTTAAGATGTTCTGTGAGCTTTACTACATCCCATTCTATCTCGAAAGCGTCAAAGGCTATAGCCCAACCATCACCGGCGTTGCGTTGATGCCGCTTACAGGCGCCCTGCTTCCGACAAGCGTCATCATCGGAAGGCTCATGACGAGGTTCGGCCGTTTTCGCTGGGCCATCTGGCTCGGCTGGGTGGTAACTATAATAGGCACCGGCTTGCTAATCCTGATGAATGTTGACATCCGAATTTATGCTTGGATCTTGATATTTGTTGTTGTGGGTCTCGGCCACGGGCTGATCCTTATGTCTTTGAACTTTAGTGTTCAAGCGATGGCGGACACTCACAACGTTGCTTACGCTGCAGCCATGTACACATTCACAAGAACCTTCGGAATGTGTCTTGGGGTAGCCGTTGGTGGGGCAGTATTTCAGAACGAGTTGAAGAAACATCTCGGCGAGCTGCATCTACCAACCGCGATTGCGGACGACGCCGAAAGCTTTGTCACCACTCTCAAGGCCCTCCCAAAAGACTCCGCGCAGCATTCGTACAAATTAGCTTATGCAAATTCTTTCGCGGTTGTATTTGAGGTTCTAACTGCGATAGCTAGCTTGGCAGGAATTCTCAGCCTGCTCATCAAAGAGTACACGATGGACAAGGATCTTGATTCGGAGCACGTCTTGGGTGAAAGGAAGAAGACGTCTTCTCCAGAGGATTTCCCTGTTGCGAACCAAATCGGCGAGACGGGGGACAAGCGTACATGACGCTACGAGGTGGGAACGACGTTTGGGGATCACATTTACGAAGTCTAAGCTCTCGCGTACCTATTCTTCAAGGTTGAGAAAGGAAATCTTTTGAAAGAATAATATATAACATTCGTGATGTATCACATGACTATTACTAAATTTGCCTTAAATGTAAGACCGATTTAACATCTTGACAAGTAAAATTAATAAACTACCGTAGTAAGATTCTTTAAAATCATCGTCAATATTAATTATAATATTCTATTATTGAAATGTATTAGGGTAGTAAATAAATAAGAAATTGGTTTTAAACAACAAAACTAAAAGCATCATTAATACTTTTACTGGTGTGATTGTTGAGTTGGGTTGGGCGCGATTTTTAGACCCTATCCACTTGAATAGAACCCAACTCACTGGGTATAAACTCATCCACGCCACCCAAGACGCCGAAAACAGGGCTCAAAGTCATCTCTTGGGGTGAATCGGGTTGCGTTTACTGGATGTGACCCAACCCAGCGGTCTTTGAAGTATCTTATTTCTTAACGAAGTAAGTTAATCATTTTTAGTAAGTCATTTTGATATCTTAAATTGGTTTATCGTTTATAATTCGTGATGATCTGTACGTACAGTCTAGTCTGATATTCGAAGAGCCGTGAAAACTATCTTTGTGTGAATTCATTTTCCTTGTTCTTGTCGTCCTACTTGCCACATGTCATTTACGATGGCCCAATACCTAGTCCCCCCTTCAACTCTTATATGTGCGCAATGTCCGCTTTGTTCAAACCTTTCACTGTGCACTACGAATCCTCTACTCGCTGCATCACACGCGTGCGCCTCAACGTCATTCCAATCGACCATGGTATCTGCCTTGCTGTATATGTAGCACCTGCTCGTCTCGCCTTGCATCATGGCCGCATCGTTCAGCGCTTGACGGATGCGCTCAATAGGGTCTGGTATACCCAGAGGGATGAAGATGACCCAGTAGACAGTAACGACGGCGTAAATTAGGAGGGAAAGAAGGAGCCGTAACGGTGGGGACGAAGGGAGGGCAGAAGATAGTGCAAGAACCGAACGCTTGAAGCTGGCGCGGCCGGGACAGGAATCAAATATTGTGACGTGTGGGGGAAAGGGGCAGGAGGTGGTCTCGCTGTAGGCGAGGAGAAGATTGCGGGTTTGGTGAGATCCGCCGTTGGAAAAGACGTGGAGGAGGATTGCGGGATTGGCGGTGGCGGCAGTGCAGGATGAGAGGATGGTAGATACTGCAGGAGCGACTCGAGAACGTTGCGTGCGAGTGCGCCGATAGAACAGGTCTGGGGGAGAGCTCCGGACGAGCAGGATACGGGAGGTCGGATGGTGGGTCCGGTAGCCGAGTATGTATTTGGAAATGTGGAGAGGGTGAGCAGACATCCATGTTACAAGGATGATGAGCTTCGGGCTCGAAGGGGAGGAGACATTGGCGCGCACGTATGTCTGGGAATCAGAGGTCGCTGTTGATGCCGTTCCTAATATTGCTTCATGGATACCGGAAACAGAATTAGATGCAGTGGCATTATCGAACGGCTCGTACAGATAGACTGAAGAAGAAAGCTGTGTCAAAGCAGAAAGAGAGTGTGCAGTAGAAGAGCTGAAAGAAGAAGGCATGTAGCAGGATGAGTCATTAGACAGTGTGGAACCTGATAGAGCCCAGTTGACCTCGAACAAATATTCGGCTGAGACAGGGCACCAAGCTTAGGAGAGGTTCTGGATGATTAGGTGCCAGTTATCAATAAGACAAACAGGCAATGTAACGCTGTAAATGATATGTCTGGGCCTTGGTTAGGCCTGAGTGTGTGAGAGCGCGGACGCAAGCCCGGCACCCCGGGTATGAAGGATACGTGGATTTGTAATTATCTAAGGTAAGTGGTACCACAGGTGCTGATAATTTACCGTACCACATTACCTTGGTAACGACGAACAGAGTACGAGACCTTCCAACTAGGCAACAACCAAACGATTCCTCCTCCCCCTCTGGTACACTTTGGACCTATATCTTCATATCAGTACCTATTGCGGGTTTACTATATACTCGCAACAAGCAAGACCGCAGGTCCCAATCTCTGGCGTTTCCTTATCTCTCAAACCTTTAACTACTACTTCTTTGCCCCCCTACCCACAGGACTTGGCCAAAACGACCCGCACCATGCCAAAAGCGATCACTATCTCCCCCGCTGACGACTACCACACTCTCACCCTCAACACCGTCCCCACTCCCACCCCACAGCCCGATGAACTCCTCCTCAAAATCACCGCTGCAGCACTCAATCACCGCGACCTGTACATCAGGCGAAACATGTACCCATCTATTTCCTTCAAATCTGCGCTCCTTGCCGACGGCTGTGCTATCGTTATCTCGTGCCCAAACCCAGCAGCAGGTGTCAAAACAATCTCCGTCTCCCAGCGCGTAATCATTAATCCGGGCACAGGATGGCTTTCGGATCCTACGGGGCCTGAGAAAGCTTATACTGTTCTCGGCGGCACCTCCACAACTGCCTTGGGTACGTTACAGGAAGTAATCGCGGTCCCGGCCAATGACGTCGAGCTGGCGCCAGAGCACCTCTCGGACGTGGAAGCGGCCGCGTTACCGCTAGCAGGGCTTACGGCTTGGCGAGCGTTCAGCACGAAGTCCGGCAACGCGGAAGCAGGTCGAAATATCTTAATCACGGGGATCGGCGGTGGAGTGGCCATTATGGTGCTCATGTTTGCAGTGGCCAAGGGCTGCAACGTGTTTGTGACGTCTTCCTCTACAGATAAGATTGCTCGCGCCAGGGCGCTTGGCGCGAAAGGCGGCGTGGACTATACAGACGAAGAAGGGTGGGCTAAGAAGGTACAGAAACTGCTGCCCAAGGGTCGACCGTTCCTTGATGCGGTGATCGACGGTGCAGGTGGCGACATAGTGGGGAGTACTTGGAGGCTGTTAAAGATGGGGGGTGTGATTGTGAGCTATGGGATGACAAGCTTGGAACAGCCGGCCTTTCCCATGCAAGCAGTTATGAAAAATATTGAGTTGAAGGGGAGTACGATGGGCTCGCGAAGGGAATTCGGGGAGATGGTACAATTTGTAAGAGAGAAAAAGATTCGGCCGGTGGTGGAAAGAGTGGTGAATAGTATCGAAAACCTAGAGGGAATCGAGGGACTTTTTGAGGATATGAAGGTCGGCAGGCATTTTGGGAAGTTGGTTGTGAAAATTGACGGAGACAGAAAGGAGTACACAGGCGGGAGTAAGCTGTGAGCTAGGAGCTGCCGATATGGCTTTTGTTAAAGATGAAAGTCGCATTCATGCTTAGGTAATACGTCTATTCTTGAGTGAACAAATCTCTCTTGTAGAGCCAGTAGCCTTCAACATGTGTATCTAGTGATACGCAACAAGCTCACACCAAGCAGATTTAACTAAAACCTCTCCTACTCTTCAGAAAATTTTCGTAAAGAGAAAAAGTTTAAAACACCTACCTTACCTTGTTTAATTCAAGTATTGAAACGTGTTAATTACAGCAAAATTTCACGATAAAAAACAGAGAAAAGGCGACCACCTCAATTTTCTTTTAGACTCGATAACTGTATTTTGTAAATCTCTCAAGTCGATTTAGAACTATCGGTTGTCTCTCCCACTCCAGTCACAGGTTCGCAAATCAATCTGTACGATTTCAAGGCACTGAATATAAAATGCTTCGATTCCCGGCCATCCTTCCCAGTCAACAAACACCAGAGCAGAAACAAGCACAACATGAGATTGAGTCGTTGGGCTCCGTTTATGGGAAGCCCCTGGCCGCCAAAGACAGCAGTGGGGCCTTGATCGGCCCATTCGCCCCGATGCTGTATGTTTAAAACTCCAAAAATTTACGTTTGTTCGGTTCTTTTACTGGATTGTAAACGTCAAAGTGATCAAATCTCCTTGATTTTGTCGTTGCCACAATAAAGTACATACTGAAATCTACAATTTCCAAGCTACACGCCAGCCCTAGTTTCGCCATTTATCTCCCTGGCGTCGCTCGTCCCCACCCTTCCACACCTCACTCCTCGCATCCGCGAGCTTGCTATTCTCGCTACAGCTTCGATTTTCGAGGCGCCTTTTGTGCTCTCCGCGCACTCACATATAGCACAGACCGTCGGTATGTTCCCCGAACAGGTTGCCGACGCGCGCTCGGGAAATATGCCTGCAGGATTGACCCCAGAGGAGCAAGCTGCTTGGGAATTTGCGAAAGAGCTGACGAGGAGTCGAGGGCCCCTGGATACGGCAGTTTGGGAAAAGGCCAGGGGTTATTTGGGCAGAGAAGGGGTTGCCAATTTAGCTCATGTGGTGGCAGCTTATGCCTCCACGTGTTTATTCCAGAATGCGGCGGGTGTGGGACTGCCGAGTGGAGAGGAGATGTAGTGTGCATGTGATGGATGTATTGGTTCAGTGCTGGCAAACTGACGTTACGCTACAACGCTGAGGTAGCATATCATTCTGGGTCTTTGAAATTCTCCAAGGCAACAGCCTCACCGACAGACGGCCTACGATGATTAGCGTCTGACCGCCCATGCTGCGCCATGCAGCTTGTGTAGAGTGGGTGATTGACGGATCCCCGTCCAACTACGCCGTAAGGAGGCGTATCGACCATGCGTGTTTCAAATGTCCGATTTCGAAGTGTGGAGGGTGGGGTCAATTTGAACAACGCCTATTTTAATCAGAGTGTCAATGAACTTCCGTCGACCACCCCAGTCCCATCGAGTCGGGCATTGACTTGAGGTTTAGGGTTCGCACTTACATCGAAACATTGTTGTGGTTGTAGTCCTCCATCCATCAAACCAACAATGGCGCAAACTATCACCGAGGATAGAGGTCCTCAAATCGTCGCTATATCTTGTAGCATGATAGCCCTGGCAACGGTAGCAGTAGCTCTTCGATGCTCGAGCAGATACGTTGCGCAAAAAGCTGGTTTGTGGTGGGATGACTGGCTTTCGCTGGCAGCTCTTGTAGGTTCGATCTTGTTACTTTGGCTACTGTACTAACCGCTGTCTTTTCTTTTATCGCAGCCTTTCATTTGGGCAATATGTGCGTTGAGTATATACTGCGTCTCTACCGGCTTAGGAAAACACGTTAAGCAAGTCCTTACACCTCGTTCAACGTTTGGATTGGAGCTTTTCGCCCTGGATTTCATCTACAATATCGGCCTCACTCTGGTTAAGATGTCCGTGTTAATGTTCTACGTCCGTGTGTTCGGAACCGTTCGAGCCTACCGGATTACCTTCTGGATTATGGGAGCCCTTATTGTTGGCTGGGGCGTTGCTACAAGTTTCCTTGCTCTTTTCACGTGCACTCCGATTAAAAAATCCTGGGACCGGAAAATTCCGGGTCATTGCTCAAATAGACAGAGAGATTTCATGGGGGCCGCGATACCAAACGTTCTGACGGACCTACTCTTACTGTTTCTGCCAATGCCGATGCTGTGGCGCATACAAGTCAGTACCGCACGCAAATACTGGTTGGTTGGAGTGTTTGCAGCAGGATACCTGTAAGTTCGATACCAAAGAATTCAAAGGGTCATGCTGAAATCAAGATAGTGTCCTTATTTTATCTATTCTACGTATAGCATTTGTTGCTGAATTGGGAAATAAGCTGGATGAGGACCCCACGTGTACGTACATTGATAGCAAATACCCACGGCCCCGTGTTGCTTTTGACATTATGCACAGGGAACGGCGTCAATTCAGAAATCCTAGTGATGTGCGAAATGTCAGTCGCCATAATTAGCAGCTGCATTCCCAGCATCTTCAATCTGGTCAAGCACGCCGCCGTAAGGCCTTTTTCGTACCTGTCCAGAAAATTAGGTGGCTCGAACACTTCGAATGGCGGAATTGATCTCCCCATGGGAACTATTAGGAATCCCGTCAAGGAGCCCAGGAAAAAAGGCTTCATACAGCTGCAAGGTGCCAGACGCGATTGTAAGACTTTATCGAGGACTCTTCCACTGACATAATTAGAGCGAATTCTTACAAAACAAAATACTCCGTTCAACCGTGACTGCAGCCGTGGTACCGAGGGCTCGGACATGGAGGAGCCGTTGCCTCAGGTCCTCGTTCGAGAAGATTTTGGGGTTGTTACTCAGAGTATTCACAAAGCTGAGGAAGGGAGAAATGCCTTCGGGCGACTGTAGGGAATGAAAAGAGTATTCACTTATAGCTCGTACTTAACAATTAGCAACGCTGACCAACGCATGTGATTAAACGAGTCTTAGCTACATTCTCACACCCAAACTTGACTTCACATCGAAGAACTTATCCAGAGAAGGTAAGGTTGAGGCATGGCGCTGATAAGGACCAGAGCTGAGGGCAACAATGAGGTCCGAAGGCTGGAACGCTACAGAATTTTTCTAGTTATTCGGCATTATCTTCACCCCATGTGAACAGAGAATATATTTAGGAGAGGAGGTGATGAACATGCAAGAAGACCCTGAATTGTGGGACCCGAGTTGTTGTGACTCAAGTCTACCTTAATTGTTGTTACGAATTCGCCGGGCAGAATTGTTCGTTCAGCTCGAGGGTTAGCAGCGTCGAAGATCTTTGCTATTACGAGAATTCAAGGTTGTAGCGTCTCGATCCACAGACCGAGTCGCTCGACTCGTAGTAGCGGAAATTCATAGATAAGCGAATCGTTCATAAATATAAAGAGAACCTCTTTGTTTCACAACTCGCTTGCATTAATATTCCTGCGTCTTATCACGACCCCTGTTACTATTCTGCACATATTCTCGAGTCGGTGTTTAGTTTCCGATCGTATCATAGTCGATCTTCGCTAATGTTCAAAGAGCTTGCATCTAAATCGAGGGAGTTTTAAATAGAGCATCCTTCGTATTCAATAAGATGCCGTTTATAAGTTAGAGGAGATCGAAATACCGACTCGAGAGTAAAACCCAATACGACTCAACCTAACCAGTAAATGCGCTCACCGTCCGCCTCAATTTTCTGCCCAATCAGTCCACGAGGCTGGACGCCGAGCTGAAACAGGCGGTCTGCAGATCAGCCTCAATCCTTTGGAATCCTTTATGCACTCTTGGCCAGTCATGTTCTATGGACAGAACACACTTTTCGCTGATCATCGCCACACAAGATTGCTCCATGCTCTGAGTGGTGCGGCTGTGTCGATGATGTCCATTTCAGGGAGCTGTGGTCCGAAGTGGATACCGAGAAAGCTGAAAGTATTAGTCAATAGGCGATATCGAGGCTCCGAAGCCACCAAAGCTCCTTCTTGAAAAAAAAAACCATTTGCGGTTCAGCAGCCTCGTTTGCCTGAAACCCTCACGGCTGAGCAGCGATCGTGTGCATGATTGAGTAGCAAAGATCTCCGTGTCACCATTCCCAAGTAGGCAAACAGTCATGATCCTTGTCAAGTGTCCAGGAATGAACCGAACAACGTCCAGTCATTGACGGAGATGGAAGTGTTATCATCATATATAATTGGCGGAGTCGAAATGAAACTTTGAACTGACACGGTCCAGATCAATTGTGCCTGCGGCTGGATATGTTTGGGCTACAGATTGAATACGGTTCAGTTTAAGGCAAAGTATTTGGGTTTGTAGCTTCCCTGTGCGACCAGCTTTTCATGATATCCTGGTCTATATACGCAACCCTCTTATGCAACGCCGGTTGGTTTCCCAGGACCGTCACAAATCTGTGCGGCTGAGATAGGAGAATCGAACTTGTTAGGTCTGTGAAAGGGGTAAAAGTGGGCAGGTTGGATTCGTTGCAACGAATAGATTAGGGAAGACACCATACTTGCAAAAGCGAGCTGGTTTTCGGATTGGAAATGTGTACAGCTGGCTATCAGAAGAGAAAAGGGGTAGATTTTGGTAGATTTGGGAAGATGGTATGAAATTTGTGATGACCTGAAAGTACAAATGTTACTCTTTAACACGCCGACCTTTTGCGAGGGTTGATTTCAAGATATGTTGATGTGACGTGAAGGTAACTCTTCTTCGACGAAGAAGCAGAAATACGTGAGCTTTTTGTCTGTTGTAAACGATGCAGAATAAGACTCATTAAATTTCGCACCTTTTAGTCTTCTCTCTTTTCTTTCAACATTTGAGTCAAGTAGTCATTTGGGTTCTGAACATGATAGGATTAGCGTAAGCATGTAATACTAACATAGAGAAACAAGATGACTAGTGTGAATCGTTCTTGTAAGTCAAGGAAACCTGGGTACTAAAGACTGCTTGTGAGTTTTTAGTCTCGTCGAGGGTAGAAATTTGAATTATACGGCTGATTGGTGATTGGGAATGATATCTCTTGTGCGAGATTATTGTGAGGAGAGAGATTGATGGGAAAAGGTTTGGTTAATGAAAGTCGATGGAGTTGTTTCGTGGGCTTGGCGTGGTAGACTTTAGGTAAGGTAGAAGCTGTTTTTAGGATACTGAAGTATTTGATGCGTATGTTATCGCTTGAAGCTTAGGCAGAAACTCGAGAGTCTGGGTTCTAGTCTGCTTCTTGGTTTTCTCTTCCGACCTGAGTTTAAGTCTACCATATTTTGTCACATTTGCTCATCAGAGAACACACTATGGATAATATATTTGCCGTGATTTTCACCCTGCCTAGTTGTGATTCGAGTATTACTTGCATCTTGTATGTAAACCATCTTATATTTCTTCCATATAAGCACATATCTCCAGTTTTGAAAAGATCCTTAGTAGACTGAGAATCATGACTTCTGAGACTTCTCGGTAGCAACTGTTTCGATCTACTCAGCTATTCCATCTTCAACCTGATAATCGTACTTTCTTCGAGACTCAGGATCCGTCAGTATATCAGCCGCATAACCGACTTCCACGGCCCGGACATCAATTTTGTCCGATTCCTCCCGCGACAATCCCCCCTTTCTCTTCAGCTTGTCGGGGTGGCACGCAATGCGCTTCTCCTTCGCCGCTCTTTCAACAACATCTTGTGGGCTGGAAGGGTCGATGCCGAGCGTCTCATAAAGCCGCGGCCGTTTCTGAGACCGCATGTTTTGCCGCGCTTGTGGCCGTGGCCGGGGCTGCGGCCAGTTTTCTCTGGTTTTCCTCCAACAGGTAGTATCGTTGTGGTCTCGAAGGTCTTCCGGGTTCGGGAAATTGAGGTTACACACCGTGCAATATGTTTTGATATGCACCTCCGAGTTCCGCCAGTGCTTCTCAAGTTCGGGTACAGTGTGAGCCAAGAACCCGCATGGACAAAAGTTCCATTTGTTTTTGTTGTGCGTGGAACGGTGCCACGACACTAAGCCTGGGAAGCCCTGATTTTCTTTGCAAAATTGGCAGTACTCGCTTGCGTGTTCGGCCAGATAGTGGCGGTGGAGTTTGTCTTCGGATTCGAAGTCTGTGGTGGTGCGACAGAAGACGCACATGAAGTGCTCGGGAGAGTTCCATTTGTGATAGACTAGTTCAGTCTCATACTTGAAGACAAGGTCGCAGGTGATACATTTGTATCCCATTTTTGTATGGGGCGTGATGGATGCATTTGAATTATCGTCGGTCCTTGATTCATGCCACATGGTGAGGTTGTTTTTGTTACACTGGAGGACAACTTCGATATGCCGATTTAAGGAAGAGACGAGAAGGTTGACAAAGAATCAAGTCCGAATGAGCTTGGTTTCCTGAAGATATATCAATGATGCTCGTAAGTTGATTAAAAGCCGTGTAGTTTGATTTTCTTGAATGTCTTCGAATACGGCAGGTCAATGTTATATATGATTCATACATTAACCTACTACGTCAGTCTTAACCTGTTCATATTCATTCACAACGTCTTTGTAGTGCTTCTTTGTTTATCATCTTTCTCTTTATACAATGAAAAAGGCATAGATCTATCGACAACGCTTTGTTCAAAGAACCGGGAAAGGTCTCCTCTCGAAAAACCATACCGCAATACGAATGTGAGCTGAGGGAAGGATAAACATTTGCGAATAAAAGATTGCATGGCGAGGGTAGTTCCGCAAGAACTCAAATATGCACAGGTAGCGAGTGATGTCTACAAATTTTGATTAAAAGCAAGAAAAGTTATTTAAGTCTTACACCATGGCTACTTGAAATTTATGACAATAGAGCAGTCACTTATCTTAACAGGCATCATGGTATCGCAAAACCATATCGTTCAGCCTCGAGCTAGGCAAACTTGAAACTTCAAGGAAAGATTCACCATCCCTCTTCTACTCGATCCTTGGGCCGCCATCCTTACTGTGCGTACATTTGGGCGTGTTACTTGGCTTCCCCGGCAGCTACTTCCTGGTCATACTTCCCACGATCTTTAGAGTTGGACAGATTCACCACTGCCTAATCTATGTCTTTTGCGACGGTATCAATCTCAGCAAGATCTTCTGGAGACAACCCTTCCTCTCGCTTCAGTCTATCCGGATGCACATCGATCCGCTTTTGCATTACGACCTTCATCATTTCTTCGCGAGATATGCTTGAATCAACGATCCCAAGAAGTACGTAGTAATCGGGTCGGTATCGTTTGCTAAGTCCAGGCGGGTTTGTGAACTCGATTGTAAGGTGCTTGCGCAGGTATATTTGATGCTTTAAGTTGGTTTCGCAGCTATGGCAATATGTTTCTCGGTGTTTTTTCGAAGTCGCCTACCGATCCTTGCGGAATTCAGATGTGTCGAAATACTCCCCACAATAGCATATATTGTGGACTTCATCTAGATATTTGCTCTTTGGGTGCGGGCTTCTCTGATACTGGTTGCAGATAGTACAAAACCTGTTCAAGTGATTCGTGAGGTAATGTTTGTGTAGGCCTTCTTCTAAGTTGAAGTCGATAGCATTCTTACAGTGACGGCGACACATGAATTGTTTACTTGATTTGATCTGATGCTCCCATCGTGCACGGTCAGGCGGGTATTCTTTGTTGCACTTTCTGCACCAAACTTTGCGTCCTGCTTCAGGAAGAAATTGTGTTCCGTGTCATTACTGCTCTGATAAGGTCCCAATCGTGGCGGTTCTATGGTTTGCGGATGGTGGTGGCCGTGTCCTTTGGGATGCTCCCAGTATTTTCGCCATTCTGAACAGCTAAGAGGGTCGAGGAAGCTGTGATCGATTGAAGGCCGGAAGAATAGATTGCTAGGAAGGAGATGTGAGTCATGACTGGAATTTCTCGAGGCATGGTTGGTGGAATTGCGCGTCTTTATGTCGAAAGGGTTTGGTTAGAGTATAAATTCTTCGCCGATTTTCGAGATGATATAATACAGAAGAAAGTACATCTCGCGTACATTCGATGATAGATCTGAAGTAGTAACACTTCCTCGTTGATTACTCATGCCTGTACAAATCGTCATTGCACGATGTTGTCCTTGTTTGAATCTTCATGGTTTTTGCGAGACGTTGATGAACGCAGCTATTGGTTCATCCAAGCGTCTCTTTTATTCGCATGAAAGTGCACATGTTAATAGCAGAACATGCAGAATATCGATTAAATCTTAAGGAAATGTAAGACTGTAAAATTATAATGCTCTCTTGTAGCAGGTTAACGAGTGAGCAGGACATTTTGAAGTTCGAAAAAGAAATCTCAGACAAGAATGTAAGTCAGAGACTGTACCGAACATCTTCATTTGCATCAAAAAATGTGATATGAGTAGATTTCCAACTCTCAGTGCGTGATCGAGAGAGTCTTCATAGCACTGCAGAGAGATATCAGCATCAGGATAGAGGGCAACCAGAAACTCTAAACATGTCCCGATGGGACATGTTGCCTAGAGAACCCGCCGGGAAACATAACACACTACTAGAAACCTACCTCAAACCGATTGATGGGATATAATTCGAAGAAAAATCGAAATGTAAAATGCGCCGGATGAATCTTACCTCATCATGCAGTTAGAGGTAAGTCGAACGAGAAAGTCGCCGAATCTTGCAGGAGGAAAGAGGCCGCCATGCCACTGCAGCAGCGCGATCTTTATATGAGGTCCTAACTTCGCAAATCCCCAATGTTCGAAAGAAGGAATTCAACATCGCACAATAATGCCTCTCAAAGTCATAGTCGTCGGCGCCGGTATTGCTGGTCTTTGCGCTGCTGTGTCTCTACGCCAAGCTGGCCATTCCGTACAGGTAAGTAACGGTCGTATTTCACCCTACCCTTGGTTGATTGAGCGGCCGCCAAAACCTAAATCACAAGGTTGAATATTTCTAGCGTTACCTGCTAAAGGGTTGGATTGCATTAGATATTCGAAAAGTCTCTTTTCGCAGCCGAAATCGGCGCCGCCTTGCTTCTCTCGCCAAATGGCTCACGAGTACTCTCACGTCTTGGGTTTTCGTTTGAAAGAGCGCGCGCACAGCAACTGCTTGTGTGGGAGTCAGTTGAAGGTACGACACTGGACCAAATTTCAACTCTTGATTTCAGAGACGCTGTGGAGCGATATGGTGTCCCAGTAATGGCAGTACATCGCGTGGATTTACACAACGAGTTGTTGAGATTGGCTTTAGATGGAGAGGACGCAGCATCTCTGCGTCTTGGCGCAAAGATTAGTAACTCGAACGCTGAAAAGGGAGTTATTGAGTTGGATGATGGCTCGGTGCACCAGGCAGGTTTGATTATTGCAGCAGACGGGTTGCATTCAGTCTTGAGAAGTGCCGTACTAAAGCAAGACTCGAAGCCTTCGCCAACAGGATTAAGCGCGTTTCGATTCTTGATGCCCACAAAGAAGCTGGAAAGTGATCATGCGCTGAGCGAGCTGCTCAAGTGGAAGGTCCAAGGGTCGACTATCATGGCGGATACAACAGATACGATTAATGAGCGTCACCTCGTTTGGTATAGTTGCCAAGGGTACGACTCTCGATGCTGTGGTTATTGTTGTTATTGATGCACTCAAATAGTGGCGAGGTCCAGAACTTCGTGGGGATTCATCCAACGCAGAAAGTGAACAATGAAAAGCAAGGTTGGTCTGCAAATCAGATCGCTCTAAAGGAAGTTAGGGCTGACACCATAGAATTGAAGATCCGAAGACTTTGATGCTTCAAGAATTCAGCCACTTCCACCCGAGCATTCTGAAAATTCTAAGGTTTGGATTGCCCGTAGGAGAATATAAGGTATGAGAATTTAACTTTTTGTTCTAGGTTATCGGATGATGTAAAGTGCTGGCCTCTATCCATTCACGACCCTTTGCCAAGTTGGGTATATGGAAAGGTTGTCCTTGTTGGTGACGCTGCCCATCCGGTACGTCAGAGAGAGCTATATGTAGAAAGTTATAAAGGCACCTACTGTATAGACTAAGTGCTGTTATCCAAAATAGATGCTTCCATTCGGTGGTCAAGGATCGAATCAAGCTATCGAGGATGGTGGCGCCTTGGGATTTCTCCTCGAAGGCGTATTGGAAGTAGCCGATGTTTCAAATCGACTCCTGTTGTTCGAGAAAGTAAGGAGGAAGAGGGCGTCCAGGGTGCAAATCCTATCAAAGGTTAGGATTGGCAAGGAGAAGGAGGTCCAGCAAGAATTAAAGCTTTACGCCGAAGCTAACGAGTCTGGTAAGCTCGGCTGTCTCTTTTCAAAAGCTGTCGACCCATGATCTTTTGTTAATAAACATGGCAGTGCCCACTTCGTTCGCAGAACGGATTGCACATGATTTTGAGTAAGCATTATCAACTTTCAACCCGTCACTCAGCTGTGATAGCTGACATGATGTCTAGGTTCGACGTGCGCCAAAGTTGTGACGACTTGATGCAGGCGCAGCTTCTTCCCCCAAGAGATGAAGAGGACATTGTGCCTGTGGATCTCCGCTCTTTGGTCCAAATAGATTTGCTGGTTCGTTGATGTTGATGGATGTTAAATCGACTGGTATCAGCATAAACTGGGTGCTCTTTAAATGTTTAGTAGCTGTAATGCGTCGTCGAACTCTGTTTAGTGACTGCCCCTAGTACGAGGTAAAATTGATAGATTGGCAACGATTAGGAGATCTGACGCATGATAGCGGCGAAAAGAATGTCCCTTATTTGAACCATCACTTGTTGCCGGTAAATTCAAGATCGGTTTCTTAGTATGCCGTGTGTACGCAATGCGTCAAGGGGTTTCCAGAACGCTTGTATTGACGTCTCGGGAAACACCACAGGCTTCATAGCATGCTCTAGAGATAATTGTGGAGGCGAACATAAGGACACAGTTTAAACGTTGACCTGAGCATGCAAACAAGAGATTCCAACGAATAGATTGTATGATATTTACTGGTGTGAGAAACCGACCCTGTTTAGAGTTCACAACAAATGAGATGTGTTTCCCGGTATTGCTTCTACTTGAGCCGAGTAGGGTTCCTCCTCTCGTAGCAGTCGTCAAACGAAGCATATCATCTGTCCTGTGCATGCTATTTCCATTTGGTAAAGATCTTGGAGCGGTGCTTGTTCGTAATGTAACGTGATGAGATTCTGTAAGCACGAGAAGGTTTCGAGAGAATCTGTTGGATAACGAGGTCATATAGGGGCATTTTGATATATTGGTTGTTGCTGAATAGAAGTCTATGTAGGAGGAAGAAGTTGAAAACTCGACTAGCGTCCCGCAGCCCTATAAGGCGGAGATTACCAACTCCCCTATTTCCAACAGAATCAAACGCTGTGAGATAAGGCTTCCTGTAGACTCAAAGCCGGCTAGAACTGTGTCATCTCAAGAGAATTCAAAGAAGTAAGAACGATGTCTTCGGCGGACGTGAGGCTCTTGGAACTTAAGGTGAAGATTCGCAACCGCGTGATTGCTTGCAGCACAATAGTGTAATTTTTCAGCGCTAGTATTGATCGAGGAACAATACCTTGAGATAATCATGAGGTGGTAAGGTAAGGTAGGTAGGCACCACGGTTGGGTTTAAAATCGGCTACTAACCTAACCTAACGGTCACACTGTTCGTTAGTAGTACTCTCCGAGACCACTTAATTTCAACAATGAGTCCTCTGCTCTAGCTAATCCTGGCTCTCCGTTTCAATATTGGCTTGCTACAAATTTGGCCCCTGCTCCGTTACTCCGTTACTGGCGCCTGCTCCGTTCCCGGCGCCCTGCTCCTTTACTGGCGCCCTGCACCTTTACTGGCGCCTGCTCCGTTCCCGGCGCCCTGCTCCATTACTGTCGCCCTGCACCGTTACTGGCGCCTGCTCTGTCGCCACCCTGCTGTTTGGGCTATCCTAGGCAATTCCTCCTAGGAGCTCCTAGGAGGATTCTTCTGGGGCTTGAGGTGGGGTGTGGCTGTAGTGCCTCGCACCCTAGGGATTGGACTATCCCATTCTCCCAGGATGATTCTTCTAGGAGGTTGGGATATGACTGTAGTGCCTCGCACCTAGGGATTGGACTTATCCCATTCTCCCAGGATGATTCTTCTAAGAGGTTGGGATGACTATAGTGCCTCATCGCCTAGATTTTAGGCTATTTCTGTTTCTCCCAGGAGGATTCTTCTGGGGGGTTGAGATGTCTGGGGGACTTGTGCCAGGCGGTCGATATAAGAAGCGGTTAACTCTCATTCTCTTCTTGTTCCCAATAATACCATTGTAATTCAATATGCAGCGAACTCAAGCTCTACTGGAAGAGTCAAACCTTGAAAAAGAAAAACGCATCAAATACAAAGGAACCGCCCGCATTGGACTAGAGTGGCTGTATTTTCGGGAGAAAGAGCTCGATTTTACACACGTTCAGGAATTACGGTCACTATTTCGGAAAGACTGTCGTCGGCTTGATGCACGTAATCATGTTCCCGCCATTATCGATCAACACCATCTTGATTCTGCGTTACGGGTCTCCGAGATTCGGGAAGACGTGTTGTTCATGAATTCGCAACATAACATTCCGGAATTGGTCTTCTGGTCCGGCTATCAGCTCGAATGCTTGCACGGACGACATAGAATTCAGGCGGCCAAACAGGTTCTGTCATCATCGGATACATGGTGGACGGTAGATCTCTATCTTGCAGGTATGATCAATTTCTCTTTCTCAACACCTTCTGACTGAATAGTCAGACATCAGTAGTGAGTTGAGAACAACTCTGACTGAAGAGTACGCGAACGAAGGTCAACCCTTTGATGGCGAGGCTTATCGTAAAATACGTGAGTATCATGTTAAAAACCAACGAAGCAACGAGGCACGATGGTGGGCTCGCTTGTCTCCACATAAGTCCAGAAATTTGAAACAACTTCTGCAGCACAAGGACTTCACCGCTGCTTTCGACTCTTTACTGGAGGTACCTGCACTCTTAGAGGGAATGAGAATAAGCACGCTACACAAGATGTTCGCCATCAGATGCGATGAGGTAAACACGCTCTCTGATCTCTGGAGTAAGCTCATTGATTTAAGGAAATACTGCATTATCTTCGTCACATAAAGGACTTCTGGTTCAACCTGCTACGACAAGACAAGGTCGCAATGAAGAACATAGATTCAGTAACGGTGAAAGCCTTGGAACTCACAGCACCTTGGGCATCAACAGCAGATGCTCAAATTCCACATGGCAAAGTGCTTGGCGGCGAAGTCTTTTGCTCTTTCAGTCAGCAAGAGCGTGAAGAAATCTGGATTCAATTACAAACCTTCAAGGATCTGATTCCTTCCTTATACGGCTTCTTTGAGGATATTAAAATACTCGAAGCCTGGTCCAATTGCTTGAAGTGGATGATATGTTTAAGCCCTCGGGATACGGTATCTACGGCTTTGAAGGATATTTTTACTGGTGTAAATCAGGATACAGGATCGGCTCTGGTGCAAGAAACCGAAACACTCTTCAAGACCGTCTCAGCAAGCTTTGCGTATCAAAGAGATCTGGCATGTCGACAGTTATGGGCTTTTGCCATGCACTATCATCGCGAGATTCCCAGAAGGTCCTGCGGAAAGGATCTTTTAGCAAAGCTAATGGTTATATTGGACACGGCGAAGCTGCGCGAGATGATTGATCTTGCCAATCAATTGGGTTTTGAGCCCCCAGAGATCAGAGCCTTACAGCAGTATTCACAGTCTCAAGAGACACCAGTAGCAACAGTAAACAACAAGCCTATGCTCATCACAGACGGTCCTGGACAAACGAAAAGAGAGAGATGCGGAATGCCACACAATCAGAGCTATGAAGAGGATCGTATATTTCTGTTCATTACCCATCTACATGATGATAGGAATGAACAGTCTGAGGGAATAACGTCGTTTTTCAGACTAAGATCCGTATACATGAAATTCTATGGCATGCCGTGTGACGTTATTGACACGGCAATTGATTCTAGTTCACAACAGCATCTCTCTACAGTGATAAATGAATCACAACTCTCGAATTTTCATTCAGCTCAATCGATCTCTTTCGAGCACATGAATATTGATGAGGAACAATCACTTGAAGTTCAACAGCTAGCTTTACGGACAGAGAATACTTTTGCGCAAGAAACATTAACGGAAGAACAGCAACGACAAGAATTTCCATCCGACGTTAACATGTTCATGGAGCTAGAACGAGAGCAACCACAAATGCGACAGCAAACTGAACAAGAGGCAAATACGCTCAGAGAATTAGGACAAGAACAAGGGCGACAACGACAAGCACTGGAACTTGATCAAAGCACACTTGAAACAGCGAAGCAAGAGCAAGTACATATTCGCCAGCAACTTGAACAAAACGCAAATACACTCAGAGAATTAGAACAAGAACAAGGGCGACAACGACAAGCACTGGAACTTGATCAAAGCACACTCGAAACAGCAAAGCACGAGCAAGTACAGATTCGCCAGCAACTTGAACGAGATGCAAATACACTCAGAGGACTAGAACAAGAACAAGGGCGACAACGACAAGCACTGGAACTTGATCAAAGCACACTTGAAACGGCGAAGCAAGAACAAGCACAATTTCGACAGAAGCTAGAGGAAGACGTCAGTGCGCTCAGAAAACTAGAGCAAGAACAAGAACAGTCTCATTGAAAGCTTGCAACAGACGCGAAAGAGTTAATTAATCGACAAGAAAAGCAAAACGAGCAACTTCTAGCGCTCGCAAGACAAGCTAGAGAACTTGTGACACAGGAGCAAAATCAAAATCAACAACAACAACAACAAGGTCAGTTGGAACAGTATGAGTCGGGAACTAGCCTGAAGCAAGAGGAGCGAAATATGGAGAATCTTCAAAGACAAGGACAAGACAAACTAGCGGATCTTGAAACGTCATCTCCTCTAGAGCTCGGAACTCAAGCATCATATGCCAATCAAATCATAGATGAAGCTTCAGCCGACAGCTTTCACGACGTTCATGACGACGAATTCACCGAAGATCAAACAGCCGGTGATCAACCACAAGAAGAGATTTCACCACTGGAACCATCGCCAGAAGACGATTCATCGCCAAGAGAGCGTTCAAGGCCAGGAGAGCGTCCAACGTCAGGAGAGCACCCAGCCGGAGAGTATCCAACAGGAGAGCACTCAACGTCAGAAGAGCGTCCAACGTCAGAAGAGCGTCCAACGTCAGAAGAGCGTCCAACGCCAGAAGAGCGTTCAATCGGAGAGCATCCAACTCTAACAGAAGAGCATCAAACTCCAACAGAAGAGCATGCAACGTCAGAAGAGCGTCCAATGCCAGAAGACAATCCATGTTCAGAATTGGATCCACCGTCAGAAGAGGATCCAACAGGAGAGCATCCAACGTTAGAAGGAAATTCAACGCCTGAAGACAATCTACCGCAAGAAGAGGATCAACCGAAAGAGCGGCACACCAAACGCGGCCTGAAACTTGAGGAGATCGATGACAGCGAAGCCCTTCAAGTACAACAGATACAGGGAGGCCGAAAACCTTTAAGAAACAAGTTCCAACGGCTTAGCGGATATTCATTGTACCGTATCAATTACGAAGGTAACACGTTCACAGATGGCACTGAATAGAGAAACAAGGATAATAATCCGGCAGCTGGCTAAGATTGTAAGAAGAGAATGCTATACTGAGTACGAATTGTACTGAGTTGCTGTTTCCGAACAGAGACCTAGCTACTAAAACCTTTAAGAACAAACTTGCTTTTCTCTCAAAGATCGTGCAGAAAGAATAACAACGTTCTTCACTCAAAGACCAGAATTGTCCCAGAGTCTGACGCAGTCAATGTTTTCTACATTGTTGCAGACAGTGGTGGTGCCAGCAGAATAACTGCGAATAAAAACGCCGCATTTATCACCGTTACTGAGAGTCATCGCGGAAACATCGAGCTGTTCTTGACCTTCAAGATTTCGGCCGATTAACGTAAAGCTGTTGATGGAAGGATCATTGATAAACCAATTCCCATCAGGTGCGGGTTGTTTAGCGAGTGTTGTAAGATCATCCATCACCCTTAAGTCTCCGCCACAGTCCCTTTCGGAATACAAACCAAGCCCGATCTTGGAACGCTTTTCTATATCCTCTGTATCTTGCATAGGGGTTACCGATTTTGTAGCTGCCATAGCTGTGTACGCTTCTACAATGAGAATGATATAAAGCAGTGCTATGGGGGAATGCATTTGTGATCTCGATGAATACTTTCAGCGGAAGCATGATGCTTTATCTAGTTTTCAATTCTGACATCCTACTTCAATTCCGACGCCGTGCTCCAATTCTGACGCCTTACCCCAACTCTGACGCTCTACTCCAAGTCGGGCACGGGCTATCCTACACTATAGGGTTGGTTGGACGGGGACTTACTTGAGCCCCCGCGAAACAAGGGTGAAGACTGTTGATGCACGTAATACTCAGGGCCTATCCTAATCGGGTTAGTAAGGGGTATCTGTTGGTTTAGTTAGCTGAACCTTCACCTTCATATCCTCTACACACTCATGCTGCACCTCATATTTCAGCCGCCTCGACTGAGGGACTTACTGCGTGCCCAATGGTGTTTGAACCCGTGACTCTATTTTTTGTTCCCAACCTAAGTTCCTGATCACTGGCAAGACCTTCAGAGTTGTTGGACGGGGAGGCTGCTCGCTCTGCTACAAAAGGCTGATCAGGTGGTGGGGATAGAGTAAGTCCTATCTATAAACCCATCAGGTAGTACTCACATATGCATGACACTACTCAACTACCATGTGATTGGTGTTTTTGGGGCCGTTTTTTAGCCCCTTTACGGTACTGGCCTCTTCGGTACTGCTCTCTCCGGTACTGCTATCTACGGTACTGGCCTTTACGGTACTGACCTCTATCGTACTGCTCTTTACGGTACTGGCTTTTACGGTACTGGCCTCTATCGTACTGCTCTTTACGGTACTGCCCTCTTCAGTACTGCTCTTTATAGTACTACCCTCTACAGTACTGTAGCTCGCTCGAGATAGACTAAATATCAAAAAGTTTCGAAAAGTGCGCCCCTTGAAATGCCTGAATGAGCGGCATATTTATTTATTGTTATAACATATACTCTATCAAGAACCTCTACGGTATAGATAAAACATCCCAATCTCCCAGCTTGGCCGCTCTTAATGCGCAGAAGACGTGAGATGCGAGGCATGTTCCGGAAGGACCATCAGATAGAAACCCATGCTCCTTTAGCTCTTTCAAAGACCCGTGCTGCGTTGCTGCAAGAAAGTCTTCTATCCCAAGACTATTCTCCCACTTATCTGAGTCCTTGAGCTTCATTGCTGACGGGTCTAGAATGTATGTCGTCGGCTTCATCAACTTCATCATAACAGCTCAAACACTACGAATGTCGTTGCGCTCGTTCTTGAAATTCAGGTGTCTGATTTCAACAAAAGAGTCATTCACGTTGGCTAGCGCATGTTAGAAATCGTCTACGTGATCTTCTTACAACACTTACCAATCTTCACACTTCCATTAACATCAAGAAGAATCGTGCTGCAACTAAGCGCGCCATGGGCCAGTCCAAGCTCTTGATGCATACAGAGTAGACCGCTCACCACCTCTCGACAGATTGCCGCAATCTGAAAGGCCTTCAATGAACGATTTTGCAAGATGCCGGTCATATGGCTTAGCGATAGATTCATTTGCTCATAAACGAAATTCTCAAGATGAGCCAAGATTGAAGGAGTCGTTTTTGAAGCCTCATACTGTCAACTAATAATAGACACGCAAACTTCCGAACACTGCCAAGGGCGAAGAAGAAAGAAAATCAGAATCAAGACTTCTGTAGGTCCGGAAAAAGAGGAAGTATCAGAAGGGATGGGGTTGGAGCAATGCGAGGATTTATTGCGAACACGTCTCGTGCACCACTTATGATTGCTATCAGATTCAGATATGGCTTGCTTTGTTGGTTCACTAATAGATATTCATAGCGCTCCCGAACGGAAAGGTAATTTAAAGCATACATATGCTTCATCATGAACCACCTCTCAGCTGACGACCTGCAGATATTTCGAGAGAAGAGTCGAACGTTTTGCGGTTCGGTCAGGATACCTCTTGACAAAATCCGCCATGAAGAGCTTCCTAACAACCCGCGCCAACTTAACAAGAAGAATGTTACGACGTTGCTGAACTTATTTCGCTTGGAGGGATGCTTGCGTCTGAATCCCGAACACCACGTTCCGGCGCTGATATCTCGGTCTGCTGTGCCCCAAGGCCTCCATTCAGGAGCGGAACCACCGCGCTTTAATCCAGAGCATCCTGTTGTCTGCCTGCACGGAAGACATCGCGTTGAAGCGGCGCGAAAGCTTCTCACGGGGAACGAGGACAGATGGTGGGTTGTGGATCTTTATTCTGAGGGTGGGGAGGGCCCGCGCTAGCCAGGAGATATGTTCGCTGACAAGCGCCAGACCTTAGCCCCAAGGTGAAGGACGTCCTGCGTGAGCACAATGCAAAGTCCTCGAAATTCTATGATGGAGACACTCTTCGTCGAATTCGCATCTCCACCTTGCGTGGTGATATCGCAAGAAGGCGAAGATGGCTCACCAGGCTTTCCCAAAGCATGCGGAGATGCGTCCTGCGATTGGAGGCACTCCCGGAGAAATTTGTCGAGAGCCTGGACGCTCTGATCCCGTTTGCAGGTCTGTGGCCCGCATTGCTGATAGGGACTTTCACCCGACTCCTGGATCTACGTTGCCCCGAGGTATACGAGCTTCGCCTTTATGCCATGTCCATCTCTAACGTACTATCAAAGGAGATGACCCGCTATTTGCGTCAGATCAAGAAAACATGGACACATATCGTCGGGGATAGCGAGGCAGATCAGCTTGGGCTCGATGCCAACACGGTCGCGATCCTTCAAGGTCGATGCCCCTCCCTTTCATTGGAAGATCGCGCGCACATTCAGAACAGGATAGTCGCTGGTGATGTTCTACCCGCAGTTCAAATCGACGATGAACGATCACGAATCTTCGACCGAGTCTGCTCAATACAACATGTAATTCCATCCATTCATACCTTCCTTGAAGACACGAAATATCTGGAACCTGGCGCACGGATTCTGAAAAAAATTCTACCGGGGAAATGTAAGGTTTCCATATCTCAAGATTTCGGCGCACTTCACAGCGGACAAACAAGGATGAAAGTGCAGACGAGTGAGTTTACTTTTGAGGATCGCACATTGACTTCTGACCATTCATCGTGATTGTCGTACAGACAGCTCTGGCTCTTTGCCCTTCGCCACTTCCCGGCCATGGACGGCCAGGCACCCCGAAGAGACATTGCTTGACAGACCACCTTGCACGCAGGACGACAGCAGCGATGCTGGTATGAGCTCTACTCGCTGGCATCGAAGAATGGGTATCGACGATTACGATGTACGTATCGTGACCGAAAAGCAGCGGATGCCAGCGCAATTGAGGAGTGTGTGCGTGGTATTCTGCCTTTGAAGGATTATGCCATGGATGCTGAGCAAACGCGTCGAATAGTGCAGCTTAACTGTCAACTTCTCAGCGACGTGCCGAACGTTGAAAAAGGGACGGCAACTTCAGGATTGGCTTCGAATCACGACGACTGTGGACAGGACATCTCCGACCGATGCGGCAGGCCGAAGGAGCATTCTTTTCAAGCAGACGAGGAAAGCCTTTTTCTTTATCACATCTATTCAAGTTCTTACTGCACCCTTCCCAAACGATATCTGACATCCTTTGCCGTCAAACGAGACTTCTTTCGCGCCTTTTTTGGTTCGAAAGAAGACGACCTGGATCAGCAATCTTTAACGCGCGTATATCAAGGAAACTATGCTCAGCATCAGGATGAAAATGTTGCTATGTCCAATTCGGAAGTGCAGCCAGTGGAGGATCGCCTTCCAACCTCGCTGAACGTGGCACTTGCGGGTGAAGACGTTGTTATAGAACAAGATGGTCTTGGTGACGGGTTAGATCCTGATCATGCGGTTGACCCAATCCCTTCTCCTAGGGAATCAATACTGCCGCAGCCCGTGTCAGTCTCCCCAGCCTTGCCAGCCTCACCAGTCTTGCCAGCCGCCCCAGTCTCGCCAGCCTCCCCACTCTTTACCTCGCCAGCCTTCCCACTCGTTGTCTCGCCAGTCTCGCCAGCCTCCCCAAAACCGTCGATTGGAAGCCCTCAAACATCTCTTGTCCCTTATGTACCGCATGCAATTGCCGACCAACCCGAGCCGCCTTTGCATATGGCTCAGCAACAGCGTGGAGAGGAAAGTCTATCCTTTGCGCAGGCTTCATGATTTCTGTTTCGCCGACAAAGCGGGCGTATGCTCGTGGTGCTCTCGCCGACTGGGGACAACAGGTTTCGCAAGCGCCATGCTGATGCACGCAATGTAGTCTCTGTGATGAATGCTTTGGGACTGCCGTCTGAACCCAGCTTCATTGTACAGGATAATGGCAAGCGAATGAAGATGACAACACCAGTTACCATCTGGGAAGACGCCCGTTTGCAGCGGCTTCAGGCCGTGGTTGCAGTGCCGCAAAACAATGTCACTGCACTGATTCGTCGCTTCGAAACTCACAAAGATCCTGATGAGGAACTGTGAAGTCGTGGAATCTACGAACCCAAGAAAAATATCAACATCTCACAAGGAAACAGCGACAATGGGGCGTGGTTGCTTTCTGCTCGTATTTAGGCTGAAACCAACTTCCTATGCGAACCAAGTATCTACTGTCGCTTTCCTTCTCCCTCTCGCTCTCAGTATTGTAGCGCCTGTATTCCCTCTTCCACATCTCTCACCCGTTCATTGAAGTCCATGTCAGATAGTTCGAAAGTCTCCATAAAGCCCTTTATACGGTTTTCTTCAGCCGCCAGCTTTCGTATCAGCGCTGCCTGTACCTTCAGCATGCATTCTTTCATATCTAGCTTTCTGGAGTAATCTGGATCCGAAGCAGATAGATTCTCGAGCCGTTGCTGTCGCTTCTCTAAATTTGAATCGCGATGTAGCCTAGTTCCTTTCTGGATTGCCTTCTTCTCCACGTCTTGAAAGTTGTGTGACGAGCGAGACGTAGCTTCGTCTTCTACTATGTGTTTTTTTGGTCCTCTGCTTGCATTGAGGCCGATCTGCATTGGTAGACAATGCATTGAGCCCTTCACAGGAGGGCGCAATATGTTCTTAGCAGCCGTCATATCTAATGCCCGAGCGCGAAACAATTAAGCGTCTCCCTCCGCCCAGATTCAAATGAAGAGATGTGTTTGATGTGATCAGACACTGAGGCTGCCAAGATCGAAACAGGATTCGAAGTGTTTCCGTTGATAATCTTAGTCTGAGGCACCTTCGAAATCAATTTCGTCTCCCATCTTCGGCACTTATTTTTAGACAAGATTCTTTTCCGGCTCCCTCTCCAACATTCATTTTTGGCTTCCAGCGTTTATTTTTAGATTCTGTCCAGCATTCTTTTTCGGCTCTCCCTTCGGAATTCGTTTTTAGGTTCGTCTTCAGCATTCTTTTTCGGATCCCTTTCAGCAGTCACTTTCTTTTCGGTGCCAAAATGTTCCGTCGTAGGGGGCCCTTTAGGTACTTGTTCATGCCTATGGAAAAACAGAATGCGATGTCCCTTGTGGCACCGAGGTGACGGCGAGCTCAAAACTATCACAGGGCGAGCCATGCCAATAAGCGTAGAGTATTCCTATCCATGGATGGGGATTGAGGATTGAGGATTAGGTGTTGTGAAATGAGGAGCCGGGAGTGAGGATTAAAAGAATGGAGATTCGAAATTGAAGGGTAATTAATGTCTTACAGAAATTGTCTTTCTACTTGACTATCATGTAAGATTTACCCAGGGTGAAGGTCCTCGCGCAACCATCCCACGACAGTCCGTCCCCACATCTCATAATTGTTAGAGCGACGGAACCTTCTATTCCTTGGTATAAATCCATAAGTCTCTCGGTCACCTTCAGAAGATTTGAGATACAGTAAGACTACATATTCAGGACCATTCGACAGATCTCTTCTGCTATAACATCCATCCAAATCCGCACGTTCAGTGATTCGAGTTACTTTTCGTCTATCCTGCCAGAACAAATAAACTAATCTCTCCCTGTTGGTGAGAAATCTTTGTGCGTCCACTCTGATGACCCCAGTCTCTAGAGCTTCTGAATCATGGACCAGGCCTGGACTTCGGTCAGGGCCACACTGACTGACGTTGAAAATCCCATCAACGTTCAACCTAATGTCTGAGACTAGGTTATATTCTTGAGGCGCCGTAACAAACATGTCATTATCTTGATCATGATCGAAAACATTGTAAGGTTGTAAACAACTTTCGAAAAGACCTTTCGATCGATGAAGGGCCTGAGACGTTTTTGCGTCTTTAGCGTTCACTGTAAGAACAAGATAACGAGTCTCTTTGTACTCTCTTTTCCTGCCGTCATAAAGACTTTCTAAGTCCGGGCCAATCAGAACAGGGTTAAGTTTGAGTTCAACAGAGATTTGAGTAATCCATGTCTCATCTTTAAAGATCGCTTCCCATACTGCATGGTACCTTTGAAATTCAGGAAGAAGTTTGAATTCGAAGATGCGAGCTGCGTGTCTTGTGGCAGAGGGCGGCAAATCGCTGACGATGATGTCCCAAATCTCTTGAGAGATCTGAGTTGCAGCTCTCGAACCTTTGTTCCATCGCAGTAAAGACATAAAGCTCAAATGAATTGGATTCTGAAAGGCTAGTATTGATATCGAAGAAGTTTAAAAGCTATAAAAGATACGGGGCCAGAACTTAGAACTGCTTGTTAACAGAAAAGAATCGTTCTAATAGTTTTGATCAAGAACCAACTTTAATAGGCCAGGTTCATTTACTATCGGCTTTCAGCTCGAAGCATACGCTTTCTTCGATCATCTATTTCTCTTCTCATCACACGTCAAAACTGAAGGCCTTCACAACTGACGTCCTCCACAATCGGCGTTATCCACGCGCAGCATAAGTATGGCCAGTCTGCTGATAGTACCTAGTAAACAAAAAGACAGACCATCAAATCCAGACCTTATTCAACAACTATGTGCTGTCTTATCGTTCTTAGACCAAGACCCTACAACGAACGACCTCTAACGAAGTGGTTCCGCCATAAATACCCACATCTCTTCGAAGATCACGAAAATCTCCTCGATCCTAAGTCATTGCCTTACCCTATGCCCGTCACCAACATGCCTATGCCTCTCACCAATGTGCCTATGCCTGTCACCAACATGCCTATTCCAGGCAACGGAAGTGCTCCTCCATACGCCCCAAGTGGACCTTGCTATCAATTTAAGTAGCGTTAAATTATCTAAGGGTTTCTCAGATTTACGATATCTTGAATTGTTCGATGAGACTTGAGCGAGGATGTCTTTGTTCTTGATATCGACGCATATGTAAAATATTGAGTTTAGGCTTCTTACAAGCACCGAAATTCTCTCCTTATGTTTATTACCAAGAGTACCTTGTCTCTTTGAAATGCTGCAGCTCGACTGATCGAGTTACATCGCCTTTCTAGCCGAGGGAAAAAACATGATCGTTATCATGCATATGCATTCACTCAACATGCACGAGACAACGTATGAGAAATTCAAAGTATCTTAATCAGCTGTGCTGCTCTTTCAAAATTGTGACAGAAGAGATAACGTCTTTGTCCCAAAAATGTCAATGTCTGATCAAGAAGCGTGTAAACATATCACAGTAGCTGAATATAAAGAAGAGTAAGTTGCTGTATGAATTTCAAAGCAAAGAACTAAGTAACACACATAGATCAATTGTTCAATGTCTGCCTTACGTGAAAAGAGGATACTACTTTGCTACATTCAAGAAGTTGTCTCGACATTCAGTGGCAAATAGTAAACGCGCATACCTCTATTTTTCAAGATGCCTTGTCCACTCTTCGCAAAGTTAATGGTATCGATGTCTGCTTTGTGAGATTTGAAAGGAAATCATCTAGACCATCAGCGAATTCTCAGGACTGGAACGGCGTTCCATTCCACTATAGCTGGCCTGTCTCGCAGGAAATAAAGGAGATGAACAGTGGCTGTCTTTGTCAGAACCCGAGATCTCGTCATGTGCCTGGTAAGGTATGCGGTCATAAACTCGCTTGGCTTGGAGACTTGGTCGATTACAGATTGCTCTCAATCGACCCGGAGATATAGATATGGGGAGAATCTCCGAAGAGAGTACAGGCGAAGACGCGTCAGCTCCTGTCCCAGAGCAAGGAATAGGAACGAAGGATCGTTAGTGCATTGGAGGATGTATTATTGCTGTGCCTGTTACTATTGCAGTGAAGGCTGCTGCAAAGGTATCCTCATGGCTTGTGTTGAATTCGTAATTTCAACATTAACGTTAACATTGAAATGCTTAAGCTAAAGCACTGGTCCGCCAGCAGATCGACCAAAGGTACTACATGCTTTCTCCATTGTGGTATCTTGGATTTGGATTGAGAAATATTGAGTGGGGTCTAGAGGCCGGTAATAGAGTTGGCGAGGGGTAATGAATCTAGGAGGAGGAGGTTGGAGTTGGGGAGCTGGTAATGGAGTTGGGAGGCCTTATTAGAGTTGGGGAGCCGATAGCGAAGTTAAGAGGTCGTTATTGGAGTTGGGGAGTCAATACTGGAGCTGGAAGGTCGTTGTTGGAGGTAGTGGAAACTGCAAGTAATTACTGCAAATTTGGAAGAATACAGCAGGACAGTCATCGTTTAGCGAGATGCTCATGTCGATTCTGACTAAAACTACGAATTCTTCCTCTACCTCGTTTTGCATACCTTTCTAACGATCCTTCCAATTGTGGTATGAGGTTCACTCAACACTGGACCGCTATCATCAACGGTTATCTCGGTCTTGCTTTAATACCTCTGTCATACTTGTTAGAGTAAACGCAACGTGTATTCGTTCACGTCGGCCGGTGAGACTACTCGTCCAAGACTGATCGGGTAAGTGATTGAAGGGCTCTAGGACTAATAGGCCTTTCCCAAATCTTGATGGAATAATATCAAGTGTGTCCTGATTTGCCCCCTGAATCCTTTCGGTTTGCAAAACACGCCACAGGGAAGCGATAAGCCGCTCGAATGTTGATAGTCGCTCGTCACTTCAGGTTTCTCTGAAGACAGGCTGTGTAGCTGTGATACAGCCGCTTAGAATTGTAGAACAAACTTGTGATGTCGAGTTAGTACGGAATTGTTCCATAGATAGCCTGTCCTGGCTATTCATGATCTTACAATATAAGATGATTCTTCGCGTCAGAATGTGTGAACGTTGGGTCACCACTCAGAAGTACAAGAATTGTACTGCAACACCGAAACACCGGCGTGATGTTGGTTAGGAGAATTCCTAAGACACTATTATTCCCTGACCAGATAAATCCACAGAGCCTTGGTATGCGCAATGGAGGATCGAACCCTGCAGCTGATATTCGTCGGAGGCAGCGAAACTCTCAATCGACAGCGCTGATCATGGGCCATCTTACAGCACATCACTTGGCCACGTGCCGAAACCTTCAAGACACTTGTTCCCTTATACTTCTCCAACATCTTGACTTGCTTCGGGGAGAACTTTGGCAGATAGAGGTCGGCAGCAGGTGTCCGCAAGTGTAGGACTTGAAACGTTGAGTGGGTGATGCCATTGCCGCTGCATCTGATGACTTTTGGTTTTCCGTCAACCGTCACCACTTGGGGCCGAAAGGTCTCTGGATTAGACAGGGATCAAGATCTAGCACTTGAGGCTCATTCCCAGTAATTGAAGAGTAATTGAGGTCTCAAGTTGTCTGCTGTTTTTTGCAGGGTACGCAAGCCATAACACTACAATTGGGACATCGAAATGTATACTTAAGGCACACCCTGTTACAGAAGTGACATTGCCCTCGTCCATTTTTTCTTGACCACCAAATGTTACCAGCGTTGTGAGTGCAATTGCTCACCCTCTCACTTCCTCCCTCTAAATTTTCTCTCATCTCTGCCCACCGCCGTCGTACGGCTTCGTCTCTCTTTTCTATCGTCATCCTTCTAGCCATCTTTTCTTCCTGCGCCAACTGTTGAGCTAGTCGTTCTGTTGCCGCGTGTTGCTGCGCCTCTCTGGCCCTACTCGCCGCTTCTTGTGACCTTTTTTCTGCCATCGCCTCCTTCTCCATTACCGTTCTCAAGTGTTGGGCTAACCGCTCCGTTGCCGCCCTCTCTTGTGCCTCTCGTGCTCTTCTCGCTACTTCATGCGTTCTTTGCTCCGCTTTTCTCCTCTTTTCCTCTATCTCCTTCAATTGTTCAGCAAGTCGTTCCCTTGCCGCTTCTTGCAACTTACGTTCTGCCAGTTCCTCGGCAGCTTTCTTCTGTTGTCTCTCCTTCTCCGCCCTCTCTTGCTCCTCTCTGACTCACTGCTCTCTCTGCGTCTCTTCGTACAGTTTCCATTGTGACTGTATCGAAGCGTATTTTCTGTCATAGCAACACCGCTTGTGATCATCGCAAAGCGTTTCCTGGGCTTCCCTTATCTTAAAATAGACTTAGTAAGAAGAAGTCTCTTCGGTCAATTGTAAAATTGGGGAGAGCTCCACCATTCTAAAAGGGTAAAAGCATGTCCTCTTACCTTGCGGAAATTCTCTCCGGCATCTACCAGAGCTTCCGCCGCTCTGCCTCCAAGTTTATCAGGGTGATACAGGAGCGCGAGCCTTTTGAAAGCGCGTTTTATGTCTGTAATGCTGGCGTCTCGTCCTACCTTGAGAATTCAATAAAAGTCCAGCTCATTCGGTGGTTCCATTTCTCAAGCCCCAGGTAAGCTGAGGGGCAATTCAAGTAGTCATGCAAGCCAAACTTGGGTAGTCAGGATCCATACGCTATTTCGCTCCGGCAGTGATCCATGATACGAGTGTATAGCACGGTGAAATCACTTTGAGTGGAAGCATTCAAGTGCGACGTCGTTCAAGACGCGCTGATAAAGTTTCGTAGGCTACATTAAAAGTTCATCCGGAATATTATTTTGCTTACTAACCTTTCCACCCCAATAACCTCTGGGTAGAACTATCTTTGCCTAATTGGACCCCGCCAAGTTCATAAATATCGTTTATTCACTACATCACAGATCAACACCCCCGAAGTAGGTGACGGATAAATTAAAAGCGAATGGGGGCAAGCCATCTCCAATGGAGCGGGCCTTCAACAATACCTTCAACCAGATTAAAAACGCAATCACCCACACTGCGTCACAGGAAATCGTCCTCCTGGCCCCAAATCCCAGCAAATTCAAAACGGGCAGCGTATAAAGCCCCGGAATGAGTACCATAAGCACATTCGCGATATGAAACGCTATTTTGAGGGGATCAGATACTGTTGCATCCTTCACATTCCTGAAAAACCGCGGAAGGTTCAGGAAAGTAGCCCGGGGTGTCATTGGCGGTACATTTTCTCTTTACGTACTTCAAGGATCCCAACTATTCTCTTCTTTCATCTTCAATCTTCTTTTCTTTCTTTTCCATTAAACCTGATCTTCAAGTTCATAGGATCGTTCGCCGCCTGGCTGCAATCTCTGCTCCACCCCATCGTGGCGTAGGGCCTGTTTGCGACCCTGCAAGGCGCCGGCGCCGGCGGCGTGGCGCTTGGGGTTGTGAACAATGCTGTTAGAGCCGGCGGTGCAGTTGCGGGAGTGAGGGGATTGGTTGTGAGGTAGAACAAGGAAGACGAAGCTCTTGGAGGTTTGGCAAGACCCAATGGGAACTAAGGAACGGAGGGCTTTTAGAGTAGGGGACGGATGCGTGTCATGTGAATGAGACTAGTGATCAGAGCTTATTTTGCAATGGCCTCAGCCTACCAAGGCGTTGGGAACGGCTTTCGCTATTGCTTTCAAAAGCTAGGCACAGATCTTCTTTGCATTAATACTCTCGGAGGTCGGTCCCTCGACGCGATTAGCCTGGACCTCAAATCTGGGAAAGGACAGTACGAGTCCGATTTACAGGAAGTCCGTCTATGTGAAAGCCAACAAGGCGACAGCGCGAGATAGCTCTTTTCGTCTGTTATATCTTATCCTCAGAGCGGAGTTTGAAGATGAGACAAAGACACGCCAGAAGATTTACAATGCGGTCTTGTTTATCGTATCCCACAGCGCCATTTTTAAGCATCATGCTCGCAATACTATAAGGGCGGCCTACGAGGAAAGGTTCTATGTGTCGGACAGGCAGAGGGCAAATCTGGACAGGTGTATGTTAGAGCCGGGAACAGTTACAGCGTGGTCGGATCACGACGTGACTACAGAGGAGAGTTCCGCTGATGAGGTAGCTCCTGATGATTATCGACGTCCAGGGAGGAAAATCTAGCAGGGAAATACGCCTGTCCAGCAAATCCTAGCCAGCTGCCTTTCTTCCCATTATGCTCCCTTACGTAGGTGAAGAAAGTTTACAATCTTCTTCGACCTACTCTCTTGATCATCGTGGACAATGGGTCCCTTGCAAACGATCCACCATCTTCAACCAACAAGGCACGGCTCAGAGCCTGCGACCTTTTCTGCTCCGTAGGCCACGTACTCAGTCAACAGTTTACCCAACCCATCCATCTGCTTTCATCTCAATTCAGATCTTCAAATCTCGTCTTCACATCCACAAGATAAGCGTCCAAAAAAAGCATGTTATACCTGCCAATCTCATCATCTTCTTGGATGGGAACAACAAATTGCTCATTTGCCAGCCTTCTGATGAATCCATGAGTTAGTAGACAACCCAGAATCCTTGCTGACCTAACGGCTTCCATCACCTCGGCTGACAGGCCTCCCACCTCTTTCTGGAAGGTCTGCCAGAACGTTTCCTGTAGAGTCTCATGATCTTTGTATTGCCTCCAACCATTACTCCGATGCAGTGTACCCGAAAAATCTTGCAGCGTGTATAGGTTCTGTCCAAATGGACAGATTGTTGCTTCAGCCCAGTCGATAATCCCGGTCAGCCGACCAGAGGCTTGCTGGACCATTATATTACAGGAGCTAAAGTCGGCGTGCGACAGTACGAATGGAAGACGGGAGAAAATCGATGACATCGAGTCGAGGGATTTTTGTATGATTGGATGGAATCTCGATGGAAGGTGGTAGAGCAGGAGTTGGAGACCTTCGGTGTACTTTTGACGTAGCTCCTCTATGGAACTTGTGTCAATTCTTTGTGGTGCCTTCCATGATGCGGCAAAGAAGCTGCCATAGCATTATCAGCAATGTCCGAGCGTCAAGTAGAGAGGCCAACTTACCGTGCAAGGTCCACCATGAGATCTGCTCGCAAGGCAAAGTTTTCTTCAGAGTTTTCGGCATGATTATTTGCAAGGCGAAACTCAAGATAGCTGATGCCTGGAATCCTGCGTAGGGAATACACTAATGCTGTCTCTTGGCTTGTATCTCCAAGCTGTCCATGATATGCGGTGGTAGGAGCTAGATTGCCATGAATCTTTCTCGCAAGGGCCGTAGTCTTAAGACTCAATGATAGTGACTGTAGCCGAAACTGAACGACGAACTCGGAACGAGTTCCACCGTAGACGGTGTAGCTGCAACTTCCTTGAATTGGAACTGGTATTATGTTGCCTTCAACCAAGGATGCAGCTTTCTTGTCACAAGCTTCACGCGTGGCAGACGTCCTTGTGAAGAACTCGGCAATGGAAATGTCAAGGGAGTACTGAACATAAGCAGGCATTACTTACGAGTGAATGTGTAGACTGTAGTGCTGGCGCAGACGAGAGAAAACGCGCTTGCCGTAGGTAATATTAGCCTCCGAAATTTTTTAGAATACGGGTCCACTGCAAGGTCAGTATCGAAATCCCTCTGGGCAAAGCTCAAAGCTCAAAGCTCGAGGATATGTGCCTGACAACCCGGCCCCACGGTACTTTTCATCACATCATGTTCTAAAGTGCACATGATTGCCACGTTCTAAATGGGTCACCAAGGTTAATTAAGCTACCTAAAAGTGGTGACGATTTCACTGCCCCCCAAGCCATCACTTACTCGTTCCCAAGAGGTTTAGGTGGATGGCCGCGATAACATCTGGCTTTCGAATACTGCTGCGCGACCGTTCACAACGTTTCTCGCTCTCGGAAACCACATTAGCCTAGCCCATCAAGAGATAATCTTGGCTGTCACAAGAGCCTCCTTGAGATCAGCGACACTGGCCAGCTTTGGCTGAGCCTTGCCGGCGTTAAACACTTGATGGTTTCCAGAAGTCTTCTTTGCATGCGTTTCGTTAGCAGCACATATTCGCGGCTGCCCATCCTCGAGCTCGAATGTCCACCCAGTTTGCCGAGAAGCAGAGCAGCCATGGACAGCTGCCTCATCCAACATTATAGTCCCTTGATCGAGAATGAGTTCAAAAATGCTCTCAGGCACGCCCTCAAGACGGACCTAAAGTCCAAGAAGAGATGACAAATTGTTCCTGACCAAGTACAAGATAAATTCGGTGAAGAAGGCTTCCTTGATGACGGAGAGGTCGGGCATTGGGCCATCTTGATACTCATATGCGACGAACCCACCTGCAGAGTGGAGGGCGAATATGTGTCCATGGATTTTGCTGAGATTGACAGCGTCGATTGCCGTAGCTTTGGTCCAACGGCCGCAAGGATTTTCGATACTGGTCCCCAGCATGACTGTGTTGGGAGGAGTCTTGAAGTGGCCATGGATAAGATGAACCCCAAGCTTGGTGTGAGCGTTATGACGGACGAAGAGCTCGGCAAGACTCTGAATATGTGTCTCAGATACTTCTGGCTGTTGGGAGTCATCAAGGAGTTTATTGTACCTATGGACTTGTTACTACACAGGAGCATCTATAAGAGAGGCTGGATGGCTTACACCACGTGACTGTCATTCAAGTCGGTAAATTGAGAGCCTCGTTGAGACATGGGACAGTAAAAGACCGGGCTACACAAGTGGCCATGGTATGGGAAAGATGCAATCGGGTGTAACTTAGTAGAATAAGAAAGTGCTCTTGAATGTTTGATTGAAATCTGCAACAAAAGCACTTCAGTTAACTTGGAGAATAACTCAAGACATAGTCGGACAAGTATTTTGCTTTATACAACGAGGCATCTGTGAGTCATTGCTTTTACCCGATTGCAGCTTGCTCACAAGGCTACCGGTCGCCTGAGACGAGGCAATTCAAAGCTCTCGACCACTTATCTGGGTCTTGTCCGCCAATCATGAATGCATGCATCAGAAGTTCCCCTCCATTGCTGAGCCATTTAGAACTGAGGGGAGCCACAACTATGTCTTATCATCGTCGAGGAGGCAGCGAAACGAGCTAAGGTTAGGAACCTGAATACTACCTTCTCGGGCACTGAAGTTAAACTTTGTTGCAAGGTTGAAGGTTGAAACTGTTGATTTGTTAAACGCATTTTGCCGATATCTTGGCCGTTTACAACACACCACGTCTGTTCTACTGATTTCTTCGTTCTTAGAGTCCAGTTTTCTGACCTATCAATGTGATGTTAATGCCCACACATGCACGCTTCCAAACGCCCCCAATTCCTACACCGGCGCCTCTACTGTGTCTTGTTATTCTGTGCAAGCGGTAGCCCGTTGAGCGTATCATGCGCATGGCAACAGGTGTCTGAGCGTAATGGATGAGGACGTGGTGTGCTGGTGGATTTCGCTATGCTGAACGCTGAAAGTTGATACGCCGATAAGGATTAGCAGTAAGGATTTCGAGGATGGAAACAGACGATCACGAGGGTATTACAACAATGCACTTCTGGCTTCCAGCATTCACTTCTGGAGCCGTATCCCGTCCTTCGCATTTGCATCCACTTCAAACTCCCGGCATTCACTTTGGTTGAGGGCATTCATGGCAATTTCTTTCATCTCTCGAAGTGGGATATTCTCGAACCTTCTAGAAACCGGGTTCCTAAAGGAGCTCGAAGCCATGGATCTTAATCCTCTTTCTATTCTAGGAAGAGGCTGAAACTCGATGCTGAAGACTTTTCCGGCACTAACAGGGCGCGGGCCGAGCCCGCCTAAAGCACTTGCAGACGTGACTAATCACTTAAAGTTACCTCTTATCTGGCATCTAGCCGCGGAAAGCCCCGATGCTTGGGCCCCCGGTAGCTTAGATTGTGTCCAGCAGAGATGTCGTAGAGCACAGTTCAGAAGTCGAGCTTGAAAGACGAGAAAGCATCTTCACAGTTCGGTCGTTGCCATAAAACGAGCCAGATATTAATGTTTTAGTATCAAACATCCCAAACGACAAGAAATCCAACCCTTGAGAAACCGCTGGCGAATTATCCTTTTCGCCAAGGTCACGCTCATTCATACCAAGGGAGAAGACAATCGCCCTCAAGAGTAAGCAGTGCAGTTATCTACGTTCAATATATTATAATAATCTCTTATCTACTAGAAAAACATTTGTCGTCGAAAGAGAGGAAAATCCGCTCCTCTGTCTCGTCGATCATTTACTTTCCGTGGCACTCCATGACGACGTCTTTGTGGCCGAGTCGACGAGAGATGTCAGCTACATATTCCGAGCCAAGCCACCATCTGCCAAGAAGTCTCTCACGCTGAAAATTAAAGCCGGTGCTCTGGATCAACC
>JAABVA010000412.1_pt1 | contig 55470 bp, 64 predicted proteins | sample 5560331 | NCBI WGS metagenome assembly JAABVA01 (sample SAMN12812661, study PRJNA571458) | rock metagenome | isolation source: Antarctica rocks | place: Antarctica: Victoria Land, Mt New Zealand sud | collected 2016-01-07
GGTATAAGAACCTCTGAATGATCTCTTTCTTTCCTTTCTTCTTCGTGCAACGTCTTGTATCTAAAATCTAGTTATTAGAATTCCATCCTGGTTCCATCCAGCCCTCAGTCCGTGACAATTACCCCCCCCCTTCAACGATTCATGTTCGCATGAATGTATTTTCTTAGCCTTGTGTAGAATCGAAATGCCTATTGTAGCAGGCTCACTATGCGAGGTAGAAGTGCCATTGAAGCAGGCTCACTAGTTGCACGCGAACGAGTCGGCAGACCGGTTCACTGGTAGGTAGGGCGATGTGGGTAGGTAGGTCATCGCATTGACGGAAGGTGCCATTGTAGCAGGCTCACTAGTTGCACGTGGATGTATGACCAGGTCCACTGGTGGGTAGAACGATGAGGAGATAGATCATCGCATTGACAGTGCCATTGAAGCAGGCTCACTGGTCGACTTGCTCATCGAAGAGGTCGACTTTGGGCTCGCCATTGTAGCAGGCTCACTAGTTGCACGTGGACGTATGATCAGGTCCACTGATGGGTAGGGCGATGAGAGCGGGTAGGCCATCGCATTGACGATGCCATTGAAGCAGGCTCACTGGGGGTTTGCTCCTCGAGGTAGAGACTTCACGCAGTTCTATGACTGGTCCCGTTTGATTGTTCAACAAATTCGAAGAATCCCTTGCGAATCTGAATGAACGGTTAATCCGCTGATCTTTGACCTAGTCGGATGGTTCCAATCGTTTGTTTATACTCGCTGACCAGCGCACGAGTCCGAATCTTTTGTTTATCCTCGCTGAATCAGCTCACGAGGGGAGGAAGGTGAGTGCTGCTGTACGGACGCAAGCCGCTAGACCAAAGTCGATAGAGGGTTGAAGGACTACTAGCAGAAGCATTCGAAGGGATCGATGCAGATTATTTCACTTCGCCTGTAACGAAGGAGCATTTATATAATGTTAGGGACCAGCATAGAGCGAGTCATATGGGTGTAATGTAACGAGTATATAAATGCTAAGGAAGGAAAGTATCTAGAAGGGAAGGGCCGGCTATCTATATGACTCAGAAGAACATAAGCTAACCCTGAATAGGGTTGGCTTCGGAACAAGCCTATGCCCTAGCGACGAGCGATCGGCGATAGCTCTCAGGATAGCCATCAACATAGTCATCAACATAGCCATCAACATAGCTACCAACGAAGGTGCGTAGCTAGGATCGTAACAATTAAGATAAATTCTTCTAAGATAAACATCATTGTCAACTGATTCATCTTGATCAACGTTAAAGACGTTCAAAGTTTTCTAGATTTCGCGAACTTCTAAAAAAGATTCATCTATGACTATAGTAGAATAACTATCTCGCTCACTCGTCTCATCAGAAAAGATGTACTCTTTGTCTGATTTCAGAAATGTCAGATTACATTCAACATTCTTAAGAAAATCTTCACTTTCAAGATTATTCTTTATCACTATAATTCAAATCACAAGATTGTGATAGAAATCAATGCTTTGAACTATGTGTTCAAAAACATTCTCTTTTAATATGATGAGAATGAGATTCTTCATTCAGTTACTTACTTTTCGAAGAAGCATAATTCAGTTGAGTGTAACTACGAGATCTACAATAAAGAACTCATGATCATTGTTTACACTTTTGAGAAATGATGATCAGAGTTTGAAGACTTTATCTATTCTATCAAGATAATCACGAATCATAAAAATCTTAAGTATTTCATGTCAACTAAGCAGTTGAGTCATCATCAAGCTCATTGAAATGAGTTTCTGTCTAAATTCAACTATCACATTGCTTATCATTTTGACAAGATCAATGATAAGTTGAATGCTTTGACACGTCACTCAGAAGATCTTTCTAAAGAGAAAGATACATTCGATTCTCAATATCAATATCAACATCAGACAATTCTGAAAACTCATGTTTTAAATCTTAATATTGTTAAGAATTTCATCTTCAACATCTTCAACATTAAAGTCATGAAGCTTTAATCACAAATCATCACTTTAAATTCAATTCAGTTACATCTGTTTTTAATTATTTCAGCACTTTTGCAAAGTTTAATCTTCATGAATCTAGAAATTGAAGAATTCAACGTTGAAAACATTAAGTCTCAGCTAAATCAAGACATTTTGAATCTTGATGAAGATTCTGCTGACATCTTCACTCAGACATTGTGAAAGCAAGTCAAAATTAATGACAAATTCGCAGCTCAGATAATTAATGCGCTTTGCAATGAAGCATGATATCACAGCAAGATCTTTTTAATTGAGTGTGAAGAACACGAGAATCATCTGTACTTTCAAGAAAGAAAGTATATGTTCAACTTAAATAAACTACGTCTTTGTATCATTCAGCTCGCTCATGATAGTGTCGTTGATGATCATTCAGAAAGAGTAAAAAGTTATGAATTGATCAGTCAAGTTTATTGATGATTGAACATTTATAAATATGTTCAATGCTTCATATAAAACTATCATATGTGCACATGTTTCAAGCTCTTTAGACAATGAACTTAAGAATGATTGTGTTTTCTTTCAGTTTTTGAACATCGTTGACATGATGTCTTCATGAACTATGTAAATTCTTTATCGCTCAGTATCTTTCTAAATATCACATATACATATGTTTTAGTCTTCGTCAATCATCTTATCAAAATAAAACATTTAATTCTCATCACTTTTATGAAAGTTGAAGAAGTTATCAACTGCTTCTATGCTCATGTTTGAAAACATCATGATTTACTCAAGTTCTTTGTATCTGATTGAAACATACAATTCATCTTCAATGTCTGAAAGCATATGTGTAAAATGCTGAAGATAAATGTTAAGTTATCAACAATGTATCACTCTGAAATCAATGATCAAATTGAGAAAGTCAATGCTGTCATGAAGCATTATCTTTGAATCTTCGTTAACTACATGCAGAATGACTGAACTAAATGACTTTCTGAAGTCAAATTTGTCATCAATAACATATCATCATTGATTACTTTAACATCATTCTTCTTGATTAATTTAAGTCAGAATTCACATTTAAATTTCAAGTCTTCTGAATCTCTGCTTGAGAATCTTACATTTCAAGCTTGAAACAAGTTAATCAATGTTGAAAAGTTCATTAAGAAGATGAAGAAACTAACTGAGCATTTATGTGATGAGATGCTTATAACTCAGATCATTTATGAATTCAATGTCAATCTCTCTCGTCGTTCTTGTTTTAAATACTTCGTCGAAGATAAAGTCTGATTGAATGTTCATAATTTCAACATCACTCATCTCATTGTTAAGTTAAATGATTATAATGTTGATTTCTTCAAGATCAAGCATGTCTTCAAGAATAATTTTCTGATCATTGAGTTAAATCTTTCAACATTCATGAAGATTCATTTAATCTTTCATGTCATTCTTTTAAATCATATCACAAGTGATTTTCTTTCAAATCAACGTCAGAAATCTTAAGAACTTGTTATCATTAAAAATGATGAAAGATTCTGATATGTAAACAGCATATTAAACTTTAAGCATGATAAATGCTATAATTCATCTTTGTTTAAGTATTACATCAATTGAGAAAATTACTTCTTTACTTGAAAGTCTTTTCATCTTCTGAATAATTATGAGCAAGCGTTTAATGAATATCATCTCGTCAATTCTGTCGTTGAAGAATCACATGTACTGTCGTGTGTAATGTTTCAATGTCAATGTCAAGAACTTTAAGTTCAATCTTCATTATTTTGATTCAGCTCAGATTTGACTCAGATTTTATTTAAATCTGATTCAGACATCTTGTTTAAATCTGATTTAAATGTGACTCAAATGTATTTTAATTTCATTTGTGCATCATTATATTAAACTGCATTTCATTTCTTTCTTACTCAGATCTGACTCAGATCTTGCTTAAATCTGACTCAAACATCTTGTTTAAATCTGATTCAGATGTGACTCAAATATGTTTCAATTTTGCTGTGCATCATTACATTAAAATTCATCTCATCTCATCTTGCTCTTCAGATATCTTGTTTAAATTTGACTCAGATGTGACTCAGATTTATTCTAGTTTCATCTGTGCATCATCATGTTAAAATGCGTCTCATTTCATCTTACTCTTCAGACATCTTGCTCAAATCTGACTCAGATGTGACTCAGATCTATTTTAGTTTCATTTGTGCTTCATCACATTAAAATGTGTTTACATTAATTCTCATTTCATTTCAGTCTTTGTTTTCAATTCTTTCTTATTTTATTTTGTTTCTTTTCATTGTTTTGCAGAAGTTCAGTCTTGAAGAGAGAAGTTACTGTCATGATGTCAAATCATCAACTCAATTTAAAATATAAATCATTGATGTTTTAAATAATTTTAATTCATTGAATCTGTTTTGCAATTCAATAAATCAAGTTATCAATCTAGTCATTATCATCTTAATTTAGTCTCAGCAATTCTGTTTCAATCATCTCAATCATGTGTGCAAATCTTTGCAATCTTAAGTCATAAAACTATTGTTTAGTCTTAATTCTGCTTGATTCATGTATATAAAAGTTGAGCTTTCGTTCTTTTCTTTCACTCTTTGTCTTTCATCTTATACATTATTTGATGTATTGTCTTGTATCTAGATTCTATCAAAGTAATAATAATATCAGTCTTTTATATTAATAATATCTTTAGTTTAACTCAGTTTCTGACATGTTTTGATCATCTTAATTGTGTATGCAAACTTCTGCAATCTTAAGTCAATAAAACTATTGTTTAATCTTGATTCTGCTCAATTCATGTATATAAAAGTTGAACTTTCATTCTTTCTTTCACTCTTTGTCTTTTATCTTGTACATTATCTGATGTATTATCTTGTATTTAGATTCTATCAAAGTAATAATAATATCAGTCTTTTATATTAATAGTATCTTTAGTTTAACTTAGTTTCTGACATAATTTAACGCAGTCAGTTTAAGTAGTAATTCTTTTCTTGCTTAAATGAATATATATACATTAATTATTTTACATACTTTGAGAAACATAATTGTAACTTCAATCAGCTAAATTCAATGCTTTTAAAATAATGAAAAAATATGAAGATTTAATTTAGTAATTGAGATTGAAGATATTACTGCACTGATTGATTACTCATTTGATAGTAACTCTTTCTTCGCTTGAATCAATTTCTGCATGCTGACTGCTTAATATACTTTGAAAGACATAGTTGTAACTTTGATTAAAATAAGTTCAATGCTTTCAAAATAATTGATTTATATGAAGGTTTAATTTAGTAAATGAGATTGAGAATGTTGATGCATTAAAGTCTATCTGTTCTCATGATTAGCTTTAGCAGCAGTGATCAGTTCTATCGAAGACTTTCAGCTTTAGCAACGATGATCAGTCATAGCAGCAGTGTTCAGCTCTATCAGCGAAGCGATCAATCAGCGCAGTAGTATTCTCAACCTCGATTACTAGATCAAACCTGCATGTTTTTCCATTATTTCTGAAGCATTGAATTCAGCTCAATCAGAGCTACAATTATGCCTTTCAAAGTATGTGAGGTAGTCAGCGCGCAGAAATTGATCCGGGCGGGGGAAGATGCTGGCAGCTGGGAGATCGAGCAGCCAAAACCCTCAATATCCTCGAGCTCATTTGCTGAGTTGAATCTTCATATTTTCCCGGTATTTTTGAACCGTTGAAGTCGTCTCGGTCGGCTCTACACCTTTCGTCATAGAAAGTTCTCGGTCAGAGGACGCCTTTGTGGATTTCGAGGCGGTGGCGGATTGACCGGGGGTGGCCCCGCCAGCCGTCGGCGGGTGGGTTTCTCTGGGCCACCACAGATGGCTCAGAGAATCGTGTCGAGAATAAAAGGTTCATCAAGATCTAGATAGATCTAGATAGTTGTCGAGACGAACAATTAAGAAGCTCTAATCTATCTAAAGGCGGAATTGGACGTCAACTTTGAGCAAAAAAATCCATCATCTTCCTCGTTTCTAAACCACCAGTATCAATCCCTCAAAAGACCCCTCTCCACAAACCCTCTAACTCTCCGCCCCCCCAAACCTCACCCTCAGCCTTGCCGTCGCAACCTTACTCAACTCTCTAATACTTCCCAATCCCATAATCTCCAACACGCTAATCTCCAACCCAAACGCCTGCTTCCACCACCTTCGCAACTCAATCGCCATCAACGAATCCACCCCCAGCGAACTCAACGTCATCTCAACATCCATATCCGCCGCATCCTTCATCATGAAGGCGAACACCTTGACCCCGATCTCGTGCGCCAGCAGATCCTCGCTGGCCTGTTCGGCCAGCAGATCCGGGTGGTCGGCGCAGCGCAGCAAGAATTGCTTGAGCGGGGAGTCGGTGGCGGCGTGGTCGATGAGGGTAGTGTTTTTGATGTTGTGGTAGATGCCCATACGGCGGTCGCGGCGCCAGTGGGTGCGGTTGTTGGGGTCGTCCGGGTGGATTTCGGAGCGGAGGCCCATGATGATTTGGCCGGTGTTTTCCCAGGAGGATAGGAGGGGAGGGTGTTGGGGGGATGGTTTCCTGATGGTGGTGTTGGCTGCAGGTTGGGAGTTGAGGATGGAGAGTTGGAGATATTCGAGAAAGTCTTTCTCTTGCAGGAAATAATGGCCTTGGGCTTTTAGGTTCTTGCGTGCTGCGGGGTTTTCGGCTACGAAACCGACGTCGTCGATGGGGCAGATGTTCAGGACAGAGGCGGGGAGGCCTAGGCTGTGTCGGTACTGGCAGAATGCTTCGAGGAAGGTGTTGGCGGCGTTGTAGTTGCCTTGGCCCGGTTGGTTGACGATTGTTACAGTGGAGCTGGACATGAAGAAGAAGTCTAGGGGCTGGTCCGCTAGGGCGTTGTGGAGGTTCCAGGTACCATCTACTTTTGGCAAGGTCGCTGTGATCCAATCTTCGCGACTCATGTTGATAATGGGTTTGTCCTAAATTTGGGTTAGTGAGGCTGGTCTTCGGCTCTCTGTAGATAAATGACATACCCTTAGAACCATCGCGAGCTGTATGACACCTTTGATAGGGCTTGGTGTGAACGATATGGCCTTCCTCACGTCTTCCATATTTTGAGTCATACCAGCAACGGCAGAAACCACACATCCCATACTCCTGAGCTCGCCAAAGAAAGAACTGTCGTTGTCGTTGAGACCTGCACTACGAGAAAGAAAGATGAGACTTCGAGCACCATGTTCAACCATCCAAGTGGCAATGGATTTGCCAAGTCCTCCCAGACCTCCTGCTAGAAGGTACGAACCCCTGGGATCCAGAGCAAGACCAGTGGCAGATCGAACGCAGGCAATCGTTGAATTGTCGTCGGGCATGCTCAAGATCACTTTGCCAATGTGGTCACCTTTCTGTAGACATCTGAATGCCTCCTCGGCATCTTCAGCTTCGTATGTGAGAAGAGGTCGGATTGGAGTCACATGGCCCTGTTTATATAGCTCCAAACATTTCTCCAAAACGCTGAGTGAAATATCAGCAGTTGACAACAACGTCATGAGATATTTCGACAGTGGGTGGCTTACGCTGCCATCTGCTCGGGCCTTTCTCGCACCAGATGCGCAATGTCCACGCAACAATAAGAACGATTTGCCTCAAAGATGTTCATCTCGAGCTTGCCGAAACCCATCATGTCCCGTTTTCCAAGTTCTACAAGCTTGCCAAATTCAGCTACGCATTTCCAGGACGCGTGAAGCAGTTCGCCTGAGAGCGAATTAAGAACGATGTCGACCCCACGACCCTTTGTCTCACGCAACACATCTGGACGAAAAGAGTCGTCTCGCGAATTGAAGATCCGACTTCTGGGGAGCTGAAGGTTGTCCATCAAATGCTTGACCTTCTCATCGTTGCCCACGGTTGCGTAAACCTAATTTTGTGAGATAACCCACGTTCGGATATGGAAGGAACTTCATACCTCAGCACCGATCATCTTACAGATCTGTATAGCGGCATAACCGACTCCACCAGACGCTGAATGAATCAAAACGGTCTATGGAAGACTAGTCAGTAGAAGCTCACCAGCGACCGCAAAGGCTGAGACACCTTGTTCTCAAAGTTGGACTCGGTTGCTTTCAAAGGGAAGACTTACTTGTCCCTTCACCATCCCACCGACATCGAGCAAGGAGTGTATCGCTGTTGCAAAGCAGCAAGGCATGGTCGCAGCATCTTCGAAACTCAAGTCGTCCGGCAACTTGACAGCGAGTGAGCTTGGAAGAACTAGCCTACTTGTAATGCAACCGTGAGGTGCAAGAGCAAAGATTCTGTCGCCCACTGCAACGTTACGAACATTGGATCCAACTTTCCGGATCACACCTGCCGTATCAATACCGAGAGGAACACTCTCAAGACCGTATCTAAGGATTCCCATGGCAAGTAGCACGTCCTAAAGTCTCACTGAGTGAACCATCGTGTTAAGCGAACGTTGGACTTACTCTAAAGTTCAACCCAACAGCCGCACTTTGGATCTCGACTTCGTCTTTCCCCAGTTCTCCCGGCATGGCTTTCTCGGACCATTGGAAAGTCTGCATCAGACCAGGTTTCATGATCTCAAGGGTCTTCGTACAATCTGTAGCCGCGACACCGCTTTTCTGGCCCAGTTCTTTCTGAAGAGAGAACGGATGGTACCTTCCAACCTTAATGATGCCGTTATCAACTGCATACTCCCTATCTGGAGCAAGGTTGCCATTATCTTCTCTGTTCGTTGTTTTTCCGAAAACCTGCATGACCAGTCTTCCAAACTTGTTTTCTCTTGGGTCAATCTCAAGAGTCACGAAAGGTATGGCCAACTCTGAGCGAATGGTCCTTGTAACGCCTATTGCTTGTGCTGAGCGAGGGTCATCGCAAAGAATTTGGGATGGTGTAGTCAGCCAAAGAATTGTTTGAAGATCCTGTTCAGAGAGCAAATCTTGAAAAGCTCTGAACCTGCTTTCTGAAATGTTCTCGAAGAATCGTGACTCCAGATCGAGCGTAGCAATGATATTCCGTCCTTGTGGTGGGCGATTGCCAAATTTCCAAAGCGAGTAATCGATCCCTAATGCCATCATCTCTGCGACGAGATTTTCAGTAATCTCACTGGTTTCTTGGTCACAAAGAATTGTAATTGCACTTCTGCGAGAGCAACCATCAGAATCAGGGCGCGGCTGCGAGACCATAGCGGCACAGTACTGGTAGGGCGGCTCGGCATCGAAGACAGCCGTATCGACGCCAGTAAAATTTGCAGCTTTGAGCTCCTGGTCCCAGCGGTCTACCGAGACATATGGCTCGTCTGGCCGGCCGTCCGCCTCACCTAGCCACCAGCCAGAGAAATTGCCAAAAATATAATTTGGAGCCCGAACCAGTGCAGAAAGCTCTGTGAGCACCAGATGTCCGTGTGGCCGCAAGAGAGGCCTGAGATTGCACAGGGTCTCGTGCAGGGATGGCGTTGCGTGAACGACATTGGGTGCAAGAATAAGGTCGTAAGATGCAATTTCAAAGCCTTGCTCAAAGGGATCCTTTGATATGTCAAAGACTCTGTAGTCCATATTTGATGCGTAGGAAAATCTTTCTTTTGCCTGTGGAAAGAATCCAGCAGAGACATCTGTGAACGAATAGAGAGAGTAGAGAGGGTATCCGTCTTTGTCTACAAGGTCTTGAAGGATGGAGACAGTTGTCCCGCCAGTCCCAGCGCCGACTTCCAGCACCCGAAGATTTGGCTTTGTGTGCGAAAGCATTCGAACGAAATCGCCATGTCCGAAGCTGACGACGTTGTATATCTCAGTCAAAACATCTCCTTGCATGAGAATATCAAGCGTATCTGCTTTGCCAGTGAAAAGTGCTTCGATGTTGTCGCTGACGCGCTTGATGCCCGTGGCGACGGGTGCCTTTGAGCCCATCGACGATAATTGCTTTAGGTATTCTTCAATGAGGTCTCGCCGCTTTGAAGGACTCAAATTGACCAGCTCTTTGCAATTCCTGACGACAGGATATGAGCCGTTCTGGGCACGGCTTACTTCCTTCTGCAGCCAGTCTCGGTACTTTCGGAAGTGCCATTGCTCTGTCTCTAACGATTGGAGACGCTCGGCTGACTCTACTATGCAGAGTAAAGTCATCTCTTCTTGAAGCGTCGTCTCTTGAATGTTCGACTTTGGAGGCTTGAAAAGAGATGCTGCGTCAAAGAAGTCAAAGTCAGGGGACCATTCCAAACGAGCAGCAGCGTGTCGATCCCATGCTGAGTCAAGGGTTTCCTCATTGTCCATTGGAGTCAAGTACACGCCGCGAAGACGGAGACAAGTTCGGCCCTCTGAGACGCAATCTATCCCTGGGGCTTCTGATGCGGCCAAGTTCCCTGCTTTGGCACTCATAGTAGATGCGCTCCGAGCTACCTCAATCTCTTCGATTCTGGTAGGTACAGCCACGTGGCCAAAATTGCGGCCAATGCCTTTTGACATCGCAACGAGGAGTAGCTGCAAGCAAGCATCTATTGCAGTTGGGTGGAACACATAGGGTGCTTCTTGGTAAGGGTTTTCAATCTCACCAACGCTCAGGTTTTCGGTTGTCGATGACGTGATCTTTGTGAGTCCAGAGAATTCAGGCCCGTAGTTGAACCCGATTTGTGTCATGGCTGCATACCATCTGGAAGGAGTCACTTCACGGGGGTAGAACTGGAAACTTTTACACTGCGCAAGGTCTGCTCGACGAGGCTTGACTTTACCTTCGCAATTCTTCATCCACGCCGAGCCGGAATTTGACGAAATTGTGAATTCGAACCATTCGGAGTCCTCTGAATCGGTCATTCTATGAGGTCGGAAGCTTGTAATCATCTCCACTGGTTTGGAATCGGTGAGCACTAAGGCGGAGTGAACAACCACATGCTTTAAACTATAGCCGTTTTCGACCCCAGACACCTGTCTAATAGACTCACCGGCCATGGCAGCATATCCAGCGAACGGGAAAACTATATCTTCCCGAACCTTGTGGTCGTAGAGCCACGGCTCGTCCTCAAGCGATAAGATATTTCTCCATGAAGGTTCTGATATTGTGCTTTCTCCCACGCGCAACCCGAGGAGGCCATGGTATCCGTATTTTCGAAACCTCCACTCCTTAGAAAGCCGACTTTCGTACCAGTACGATGCGCTGTGGTCCCATGGATAGGATGGAAGGTCAGGAAGCACACTTCCACCTGCTGTCAACGGCTCGAAGCTGAAGGGAACCCCTTGCTGATAGAGCTGGCCCCACGCTGATAGTAAAGTTTCCGCACAGTCCTTATTTCGAATCATTGTCGGAATATAGAGGTAATCCGAGCCAACTTCAGAGCATATCTGCCGAAGTGGACCAGCAAGAGTTGAGTGAGGGCCAATCTCAAGGAACACATTATTGCGCTGGCGCCGCAGAATGTTTCTGACCGCGGAGTCAAAACGGACTGAAGAGATAAGGTTTGTCTGCCAATATCCGGGGCTCAATGCCGCGGAGTCTTGAATTATGTCGTCTGTGGCGCTCGAGAAGAACAGGATGTCAAGCTGTCGGCTTGAAAAGTCACTTTTATTTGCTAATTCCTCTTCTACGAGGCGGCGGTATTCCTTGCCCAGAGGGACCATGTGATCTATGTGGTTAATATCAGTAAATGGTTTCAGAGGATAAACAATCACGTACGAGAATGATATGCCATGTCCACTTTCAATGTTCGAGCCAGTATATCAGGCTTGCTTTCCTTAATTGATGCCACCACCTTGTTAAGCTGTTCCGCATCCCCAGACAGAGTTACGCTCTTGGGGCTGTTCTCACAGGCGATTACAACGCCTTCTTTGAGGAACTTTGACACTGCGTCCGCACCAAGGCCGATTGCTACCATGCCTCCAGCTAACGACGGTTTCTTAGCCACATAGCCTCTGTAATATGAAGTGATTAGAGCTTCGCGCAACGAGATAGCACCAGCTGCATAGGCCGCAGCTATTTCACCGCTGGAATGACCAACAACAGCTCTTGGCCGAATGCCAGATCTGCGGAACATATTGACAAGAGCTACCTGAATCGCGGTACATAGCGGCTGCGCTAGCTCTGCGCGATGAATCTGGCTTATTTTGATCTTAAAAAGCTCGTCTGCAATATTTTAGTAAACGTCCAACGATATGAAAGACAAGATGAGGGGCATGGAAAACACGGCCGAAGAAAATGATATGATGTCTGCAAGGAACCATTCTAACCTTCGATGCTCCAAGCTGGAGGATATTGTAAGCTCTGGAGTATACGATCCATGGCTCCAATATCATTTCGAAATTCGGGATTTGAAAGGATAAGTTCTTTCCCCATCGCAGGCCACTGGGCGCCTTGGCCGCTAAAAGCCATTACAAGATTTGGTGAAGTCGTTGGAAGCTTTACTACCGCCGCGGCTGTGCTCATGGCACCATCGACGCCGACGATGCAGAAAGACCTATACATGTGATGCTCTCGGCGTTGATTCAACGTGTAAGACACATCCAATACCCGGTCAAGGTGCGACTTAATATATGTCGTGTTATTAAGGATTTGTCGACGCATGGACTCCTGGGTATTTGCAGAAAAGACACATAGTTGTGGAAGTCCGGTTACCATGTCAGCTGCGGATCTCTTGCGTGGAACAGGAACATATACATCGGGCGATTCCAAAATTATCTATGACGGTGTCAATGAGCTCATCGGCTTGAGTTGATGTGATGACATATTCGCAATGACACCTACATGAGCATTGGTTCCTCCTATTCCAAACGAGTTTACGCTTGCACGCTTGCAGCGATCTTGCGGCCAAGGTGTAGCTTTGGTCGGAACAATAAGGCGGTTTTCTCTGAATGCAACTGGCGGGTTTAGATAGGGTTGTTTGAGAGTATCATTTTGCTTACTTTTGGGGTTTGGGGTATTGAACTTTATGTTCGGAGGGATCATCTCGTGTTGTAGAGAGAGTATGACTTTTATCAGGCTTGTTATACCCGATGCACCCTCCGAGTGGCCCACGTTGGCTTTGACCTGTATTGTGTCAATATACCTATGTAGCACCATTGGTTATCTTCACATTTACCGAGCCAATGTAAACGCCTTTCTCTCCAAATACTCTCCCAACAGCCGCAGCCTCCAACGGATCTCCGGTAGGTGTACCTGTTCCATGACACTTGACCTGTTTATCAGAAATCCCTAGATTTCATGACGAGATAGGCTTGGAAGGGGATCTCACCTCGACGTAGCCAGTCTCTGAGGGAATCAAGCCAGAATCGGAATAAACCTTTCGCATCAGAGCTTCGTGGGCCTCACTGCTAGGGGTCATCAAGCCTTGACTTTTACCGTCGCTATTGGTTCCAGTATTCCGAATGATAGCTCTAATCGGGTTGCCGTCCCTGAGGGCATCGCCTAGCTTTTTAACGTAAATCGCATTTATTGCTTCTGCACGCGCAAAGCCATCCGCTGCCGCATCAAAGGTTTTACAAGAGCCCTCCGGAGACAGAATTCCTTCTTGAGTCATTGCCGCTGTTGTCGCCGGGCCCATGATTAGACTTGTCCCCGCAACAATCGCTCCACTGCAATCACCGCTATTCAGTGCTCGACATGCCTCATGGAGAGCAACAAGCGAAGCTGAGCACCCTGTCTTGATGACCATGCTGACTAGATGTCAGTGTATGCCGGTGTCATGTCATAGGTTTTCATGCCAGAACACACCTAGGACCTCGAAGATCGTATTCGTAGGAGACGCGGTTAGATATCATAAGGTCACCGTGGCCGGTCAAGATATAGCCCCCGGAGTGTTGGGTCTCTCTCGCACTCATTTGTAGCCAGTCTTCGCCAAATGTCCCCACATAGCATCCAACCAATTTACCTCTATAGTCAACCTCGCCAGCACTTTCCAGACACTCCCTTGTGACTTCCAGAAGTTGTCGTTGTTGTGGATCCGACTTTTCCAGCTCATTTTTACTCATGCTGAAGAAAGATGTATCCAAGGAAGTCAAATCGTCGTCTAGAAAATATCCATTCTGAGCCTTGATGGCGCCTTTCTTCCCCAAGGTACTATTGAAGCTGTCAATATTGTATCGATCAGAGCGGACCGGACCTTTTGCGTCTTTTCCGTTGATCAACAAGTCCCAGAAGTCTTCAGCACTGCGAACACCTCCAGGAAGACGAATCCCTAACCCACAAATAGCGATGGAGTCAAGGGCGGCGGTAGTAGCCTCGGGCTTTGAATGAATAGTGCCATTGGAAATGCCGTTACTGCGATGATTCCAGCCGTTAAGGTTGTTGTGGCCGTGGCTGCTAGTACCCTTAATGGCGGTGCCGTTAGAAATTTGATGGTCATTGCCATTGATCTGAGGTTCTGTGTGAATAGCCATGCCAGATATAAATTGGCAATCTTCGATGTTGAATGCAAGAAACTCCGTACAGGATAATGGGACTGTGCACGCTCATACAAGTTATCATGAGTGACTATGTAGATTATAGAAAGAAGACATAAGACAAAAAAATTTGAAAACCCAGATCCGATTACCTTGCACTGTGTTGTGTATACTCAAAGGACAGATTGACCAACATTAGCGAGAATTCTGGGGTCCATCTCCAACCTTGCAAAGACCATGTATTTCAAAGAAAGCTAGCGCAAGAGAGTCGGACATACTAGTACGGTAGATAAAGACCATACTGAAGACCCGCAGATCAGACAAAGACCAGACGAGGGTCGGATACTTCACTGCATAGCAGATTTCGGAAGTGAAGATGAATTGCAGACGGTACGGAAGGCTCGGCGGTGGAGTCAGCTCAGTTGTAATTTTCCTACTGGCTGAAGCCGCGAGGCCAGGTTGACGCCACCTGACCTCCACTGCACAAGGAGATCATACCTGAGCTCTTGGATATGATTCGTACGGCAAGCACTGCTAATGAGAAATAACGACAGGGTTAGCCGTATATAGAAGAGAAAGATAAGCACAACACCATTGTACCAGCGCTGTTAGGAATCGAACCAAATATAATTAAATTACCTAACGACTCGACCACAACCAACAGGCGTCCGCCCCCGGACGAGGAACATTTCGCTTCGCGTCCACAGTGGAGGGTCGGCACGGGTTTCGAACCAACGCACGTCCCGGAGTAACAACGGAACTTAATACCTGCGGCTAAGCGCTGCCAGAAGAGAAAGATAACCACAACACCATTGTACCAGCGCTGTTAGGAATCGAACCTAATATTATTAGATTACCCAACGACTTATATTTGGACCGTTTATCTTCGAGAGATAGACTCGAACGCTTGGAAGCTGAGCTCCTCATTGAAACCTCAACAGCTTCCTCCCGGCTTGGTCAGTGGAAAATTCAGCAACAAATTTAGCCTCATGCTACTCTACTGTCAAAACCTGTCAATAGATTTATTCAAAATTAGCTGCCTGTCTTAGACATGGGTACCACCAACATGGAAGAATTTTGCCCAGTTCCCTTTCCAGAAGGGCTGCCTACCATCCAACTCGAAAGGATTTCCCTGGCAAATTTACTCGATGACGATGAACTCGAAGCCAGCAAGATGTTTGATGTCTGCACTCGCGAGGGTTTCTTCTACCTCAATCTGATGGATCATCCCAAAGGCCTTAGGATGCTGGAGGCTGCTAATGTGGCATGCCGCACAGGAAAGGAAAGCTTAGGCACGATTTCGATGGCAGAAAAGCAGCAGTACAAAGGTCGAGAGCATATTGGAATTTTCGACACCGGGTAAGTACTCGCAGTGTAAGATTCTCAACAAACCTCAGTAACAGAAGTCAGGTATCGATGTACGCTCACCGACGAAAATGGGGAGCCTGAGACCGTTGAGGCATTCAATGTACGTGAAAGACACTTCCATACTCAAGCCTTCCCGCATGAGCCCCGCTGAACGCGCAGCAGCTGCCTCAGTACGAGCTTTTCAACAATGAGGCGGGAGGTTTCAAGCTCCCTCCCTGGCTTGCCAAGAACGAGGATACGTGGAGAGCTGCCATGAGGGACGGCAACACTGTTGCTAACATCATTATGGGCGTCCTCGAGCGCGAACTGCAGCTCCCTACAGGATCATTGACATCTTTGCATCGGACAACCGCTCGTTCGAGTGACTTCTTGCGTGTCTTGAGGTATCCAAAATTTGTACCAGGGAAAAGCCTCAACCGACCAGGCTTCCCACCGCACAGAGACGCCGTTTCTGTCGCTATTCTATTCACCTGGCTGGGCGGCCTCCAGATCCCAATGCCGAATGCAGAAATGATCGACAAAGATACGGAGACCGAGGAGAGCTGGCGGTGGGTAAAGCCGTTGCCCGGACATGCCATCGTCAATCTGGGCGATGCTCTGCAAATACTGAGCAACAACGTGCTCAAGTCTGGGAAGCACCGCGTCGTGAAAGCCCCCGGACCCCAGGCAGGCTTCGATCGGTACAGTGTACTTTTGGGAACTCGACCGGCTAATGATACGCCAATGACGGCTTTGAAGAGTCCGAGGATCCCCGCGTACACTCCCGAACAAGCCAAGGCTAAGTTGGTGGACGCGCAGCAGTGGGGGGCCAACAGTGTTCGCAAGGTTTTGTCGGTGATGGAGAAGAAGTGATGCACCTAAGAGACTGCATGAACGGGTGGGCATCAACCACCAGCCAGTCGGGACAGCAGGATGATGGTGACGATAAGCATTCCGTGGTAGATCGCTAGCCCAGTATGGATCAGAGTAGACCAATTCCTTTTTGAGCCACAAATTAGGCTATTCATTCCATTTCGATTGGATGTGAAGACTCACATATGATCCTCGTCTAATTTACATACCTCAAGTTCTCCATAGTCCCTGTCTGGTCCTTGGTTGTCCCTTGACTTGCATATCATTTTGTTGACGATTGCTAACGCCACTCTTCACCATTCAGTCCTATCATTTGCCCCTGTTGAGGCCGGAGACGTGGTCCGTATAGCGCCAGCACGGCTTTCGTTCACCTCACCTGATGCATGGAAAGACATCTACATGCATGGTCACAATAGCGAGCATACGGCCCTGAGAAAAGACCCGGTTTTCTATGCCGTGTTCCGTGAGAAAGGAGTTCCTTTGGGTATAATGCAGAAGGGTCATATCATGCACGGCTGCGTAGACAACTTTCTTATGCCTTCTCGGGCAAAGCTCTGAAGGAGCAGGAGCCTCTGATCCAGAAGCGCATTGACATGTTGATCAACCGCTTACGAACTCTGGCTTCAAGGGACGGCAAAGCAGATATGGCACAGTAGTACAATTTCGCTACTTTTGATAGTAAGCAACGTATTGCGGCTGCACTAAAGCCATATTTCCTTTCCTTGCCCTTAGGTTTAGGGCATATGGAACTAATTGACCCAAATCAGTAAACGGTGACCTCTCCTTTGGCGACTCGTTTGGCTGGTCTGTCTGCACCTTTTCTCCAAAATTTCAGCTTAGCAACTAGCACCTAGCACCCGTGGATAACAACGATTCAATCATTCGTCTCCGCAGCGGCGTTATTTTAATTCGCCTTCGCATAGATTAATGAGTTGCTGGAATCGGCCCGTCATCCTGTTATTGAGGATTATAAGTGTGAAGTAGCTTCACCGGCGGTTATTCTAAGGAAGAACTGCCGAATGAAAAAAAACAGCACCGAATCATACAGTCAGTTCTTATGACCAGCAGCACTTAGCTCCATATGTGAAACTCTTCGATACAACTTACTAAGTAGCCCATGCAGCCAACTTTAGCCTAGCCTCAGCTTTATTGACATACATCAAAGTCGTCAGTGGATCACTAAAACAACGTGAGTGTTGCCTTGAGAAAATCATAGCTAGCCCATCTAGAAGCAACGCTCTTACCATTGTATCAAATTTTGCTTTTTCTCGCTCTTAAATCTCGCCCACACTCACCATGGAGAGACGCCATACCTCCCAACAACCCTCCCCATATCCGCATCCCTCTCTCCCTTGACGACCTCTGCCACGGTACCACCGCCAACATCTGCCTCTGGCGCTCCCAATGCCCTCACTCTCTCGGCATTCAAGAAATTCGTCACTACAAGTCCCGGATCCGCGCCCATGATCTTGAACCCTTCCTCCCCTAATGTCTTGTGGTATTCAATCAATAACATATTCAGCGCCGCCTTGCTAGCGCGGTAGTGGCTGAATTGCATGCCTGTCTTGCTGCCGTAGTATGGCGATGTCGGATCTGCGGCATGGGACAGGGAACCGCCGCTCGAGCTCACGAAAACGATGCGAGGGCTGGAGGACTTGTGGAGGAGGGGAAGGAACTTATCGGTGACCATGACCGGGCCAATGGTATTAGTTGCCAGGACGTCACGGAGACGCCGATATGGAGGGCCTTGTGTGCTCGTCTCGCCGATGCCGGCGTTGTTGACAAGGACGTCGAGTCGGTGGTGGAGGTTTCCAACTTGGTCGGCTGCTTTGTCGACTGACTCTTCGGATGTGACGTCGAGCTGGATAGCTTCGACGCTGCCTTTGAGATCCGGGAGCGCAGAAATTGTAGAGGCAGCCTTGTGGCCGTTGTCGAGAGAGCGGCTGCCGAGGAGGACGTGGTAGGTCGCGGAGGAGAGGACGAGGTTCCTGGCACATTCGTATCCAACGCCTTGATTGGCTCCTAAGCAGTGCGAATGTCAGTAAGGGAACGCTGTGTATGGGGACGGACACTGAGTGTGGGCAAAGGTCTACCAGTGACGAGGACGATTGTCTTCTCCGAGGAGGCCATGGTCACCACTTGTGAAGGTCAATGGTTGGGGTGCAATGAATTGACTATTGATGAGAGGAGATTCAAAGCAAAGGTTGTAGGACGTCAGGAAGTTTCACGGGAGAGAAAGCTTTCTGTACAAGGGTGGACGATCACGGGATTTATGCAAGAAGAGTACGGAATAACCTAATATGCACATGACACTTAGCCGCATTGTACATAAGTAGTACCTAGCTCAAACCGCACTTCATTCTAGTAAACTGCGAGGGTTTCCTGAAATAGCATTGCCTATTCTTTCTTATTCGCGTAATCGGCATGCAACGTGGAACCAACTCCGAGCCCTTCGATGGCGGTGTGATGAATGCAAGCACGGCAAGTCTCTGCGCCGATGCCATCGCCGGCTCCCTCTAGCTTCCCCCCGCACCCTTCAATAGCAGTGCCTGTGCCCCTTCAGCCCCCCTTGTTGAGGGTTGTCGTGTCTCATAAAGTGTCCTACACGAATCAATTTGTTCGATGAGACGCTCATATCGGTTTCTTGTATGTACTGTATGTATGTCTTCTATGAGGGTTTCCTTGTCGCTGAGAGTGTCGCGTCCGAACTATTTGTTGTGTGAACGACGTCGAATTAATGAATCGAAGATTCTCAACTCCCTTGAATGACGGTCCCTTCTAACGTCTAACCAGCGGTCCAACTTCTGCACGCCGGCCCACTTCATCGGGTGCACTTTGTCTTTATTACCAACTGAACCTGACTTGCCGCTGTCAGTTTTAAGACATTCCATGGGTACGTTTCCAAATTGACCAATGATACGTGTCCATGTAACGAGTTGAGCGGCTGCTTTTGCCAATTTTGGCGTGTTCAATATTTGACCCAAATCGCTAAAGCGATGATCCTTCCATATGGTCTGTCTCCGGGTGCTATGATGCGTTGGCCATTCGAATAGCACGTGGCCGATCGTTTGTCGTCCCCATCCACATGGGCACTCCCTCGTGTTGGCTTTGTTAATGCGGTAAAGATAGTCCTTGAGCCCTATCTTTCCTGTTCGAAGTTGAACAACTGGGCTTAGAGCCCTGTGAAGTCCCACGTGTAGCTTGAGTATACCTTTAGCTAGTGCCTCGGTGAGCTTTCGTATTATTGAACCTGCTGCTTCCGCCTGCCATTGCAGTTCCCAGTCGGAGTTGATTCTCTTCCTCAATCCCGTCTTGATCGTATTGAAATTGATGAGAAGAAGCTTTGTGAAATGAAGGATAAACTGCTACAGAAGGAATTGACTGTGGCTAGGCTAAATCCTTCGAACGATGAGGTGCTGAAGCACTTTCTGAATAGCTTCATCGATGGTCACGTGCTCATGGAGCAGCCAATTTAGTTGACACTATAAATATATACCCCCCCTGTTGCTACCCCTGTGTTTAATACATGCTTCAATAAACATGTTTGAAACATGTTTTGACTAACTTATTTTGGTTGGTCAATAAGCATGTCTTAAACATGTTCGTGCCCTACAGTTGGGGTCCGAATTTTGGTCCATGGGGGCTCTGATTCCCATACGGGAGTGTTGGAGATAGGGGGCCCGCTATCAGGGTTTTCACCTTCCACCTCCTAGATAGCCTCCTAACAGCAATAACCAAATTGTCAATATGCCCCCATATGACCTCGTATTCCAACTTATTAGAGATTTGAATCCTGGCCATGCACTGCGGTCGAAGAAACTTCGACATTTTACCAAACCACCGCCGTGATGGCGGGCCGTCGAGCCTCGCGCTTCTGGAGCCAAGAAGAGGACGCTGCACTACGAGAAGCTGTGAGACAAGCAGGTAAGGGTTGTTCAACAAAGCCTTTAGAAGTGGTGACCGTCTAGTCTCGGAGCGGTCCTTTTGTATTCCTTGCTACCCTCTTCAAATAGAATAAGGTCATCTATTGATTGGAATTGAAAACGACAACAGCATCAATTGGCACAATGTGGCTTCGGACGTTGGCACGAGGAACAACAAGGAGTGCAGAAAGAGATGGGTATACGCTCTGTCCGCACCAAGTGTCAAAGGCCCTTGGGACAGCAGGGAGGATCGTCTGCTGATAGAGGCAGTCGAGAAACACGGATTCAAGTACGTTTCGTGGTCACACTCACGTTCTCCACCTGCCCTGCTCCCCTGTTGGCCGCGATATTCCAGCCTACTTCCCTACAATGTCTTAGACGTGAACTACGATTAGTAGGTCACTGCTAACAGAGCGATGAAGGTGGGCCTTAGTATCCGAAGACGTTAGCTCACGGCAACCAGATCGTAAGCTATAATCCTCTTTACCCTGGGCGTGCAAAATGTGGAATCCGGTCCGCTTGAGATTCAGTTGGGGATTCTGTTATGGACCAATTTCATCACAAGCAAAGCCTATTTGTTATAACCTTGAGTGCTTGGAGTGAAGGTTAATTCATGGCCTTACACAAGAATGCTCCCGGCGCTGGCATGAGACTCTCAATCCGAATATCAGCCACGCTCGATGGGCACTTTGGGAAGACCAGCTCCTACATGAAGCGGTCGAGACCTATGGAAGAAAGTGGACAGAGATTGTTGAGAGATTCTTCCCAAATCGGTCGCCGATCAACGCAAAGAACAGGTGAGAACGTCGATGATCATCCCAGATACCCAAGCTTATTCACTTTATTTTCATTAACTGCTCGTTGGTCGAGTGCAGCCAATTCCATGATATCATATAATCCATCTCAAGTATTTTTTGTCTGCTACTCATAAGATGAGTAATGATCGAACGACGTATCCAAATTGCAACATTGAATTTGTCATGTGGACAAAAAATAATGATTTGCTCTGACTGATCAATTCGGCGTCCGCTAGATATGCCCTGCGCTTCGGAGCTCGTAATCTTACCGGTACCACTCCCGAAAACAACTTTCCCGATTTCTCATCCATCGAGTCCCCCGCGACCAGCATTATCACCAGCGCATCTTCACCTGCCATAGGCTGTTGCTCCAATCCCAGCCTCCTATGGCTTGCTCAAGATCACACTCAAGATACCTCAAGAAAAACCTCCTTGCAGTCTCCACCTGCGTCATTCTCAACAACCAATGGGCTCATGCAACCAATTGGTCTTTTCGACTGTACTCCCTCAGGCGAAATCGCTTTGTCCCCAAGCTTAGATACCTTACCCACAAAGCCAACACCACAGCATTTCGCACCACCAACACCACCGTACGCGCTTTATCCCGATGCCTACCCCAGCTCAGCCTCGGTATATCAACAAGCCGCAACGACCCTGTACCCCGACGTGAGCGCATGCACCAATCCTGCAGTCCTACCCAATGGCATCCTCCCGACCCAGCAGTCTCAAACCCTCTGGCCACCGACGCTCGAAAGCACTCAAGCGCATCAATCAGAAACGACAAGCTTACACGAACCCCCTCTCGACCTCTTCGATATAAGCCTCGCAAACGGAATCATCGACTGCGGCGGACCTCCCTTAGCAACGAGTAGCAACCCTTTCTTACCTGACCTAGCCAAGCCCGATGCGCAGCTGGCGCAGCTGGCGCTGCTGTCGTCGGATTTCCAGAATCCGGAGGTTTTTAGCGATCAAAATCGTCATGAAATTTCATCTGTCCATAGACATCCCCAACCCCACACCTTCAATAGCTAAGGAAATACCGCTGTGATGTTAGACTCATTCAATATCGCATCGCCGGTACTCGAACAATCTCGTCGTAGTAGAACCGCGTTCAGACAATACTGGATATTCTTCAAGCCACATTTTCCAACAAGCTGCGCAAGTGCGGTTGGGATATCAGATCCTTCCGACATCGCATGTGCTGCCAGCGATTCGTTGATATCTTCCATTCATGAAGCAAAGGTCACCTAGATACTTAGCTCATCATACATGTCACAAATTTGTAAGCAAGCATTGACGCCTCGGTAAACAAACCAACTTCTTTCAACGTTCTGCTCGCCGTTCATCTTGCTATTGACTCTTTATTCAGAGATGTATTCGCTCATCTATCCATCTCATCGTTCACTCTTCTTCAGCTTTCCGACTGCTTTCTCGACCAGTTCTTCCAGTATTTGTGAGTTATTCGCTTTTTAATCGGCTCATTGATCGGCTTCTCGCTCAGCTCGTTGGGCGATTGAATGAATAGAACGACAGGAGGTTATTGGGTAAATACCAATTGCGGCGATGATTAATCAATTAGCTGAGCGTAGCAATAGAAAGTGAGCGTAGCAATAGAAAGTGAGCGTAGCAATAGAAAGTGAGCGTAGCAATAGAAAGTGAGCGTAGCAATAGAAAGTGAGCGTAGCAACAAATCGAAAACGCTTCAAAGTCATACGGAGATCCAACTCTATGAAACGATGAATGGAACGATTGCATCCGTGGATGGGCTGCAACAGTCACACAAAGAATCTTTTCTACAACTGCTTAGAACATAACAAAACATGTAAACGAATCGGTATACAGAAGTTATGCTGGGTACCCATATCCAACGCTCCCATTCTTCGGGATACTTCTTCGTCGTGTCTCTCCTTGACTTCATCTGCCTTTTCTACCAAAAATTCGCTTCGAATATTTCGAAAGACCTCCCGACTTCTCATTCTCCCCTCAGAATATCCGCCGCCAGTTTCTCCGCCAACGCATCTGAGGTCGTAACCGAGTCAGCTATCTCCAGTCCTTGCAAGCCTTGTCGATTCAAGAGCACGGCACTCCAGGTTGTGAATGACAGAAGGGGGGAAAGGGGCACTTACAAACAGTCGACATAAGCTGTCCCGGCGGCAACAGCGGGAACACGCTAGCGTCCACGATGCGAAGCGCTTTGATGCTGCCGAGCACGCGACCGTGGGAGTCGACGACGGCCGTGGGGTCGGAGGGTTTACCCATTTTGCCTGATAAGAGGGAACTTAGTAGGGGGTTGGGAGGCGTGGGGTTTTAGGGGGGATTGCGGGGTGGTACGGCAGAAACGGAAGACAGCGATTTTTGTGTGAGAAACTGAGACAAGCGACGGAAGAGGATGGCGCGATAAAAGAACTCACAAGTAGTCGAAGCATGATGAATCGTCACCACCGTCTCCCGTAAATACTCCAAAATCTGCGCATCATTCTGCACCCCCTTCCCCGGCACCACTTCATCTCCATTCACAATCTCCGCGAATCCCTGGATAATCTCCCTCGCTCGCTTGATTCCCTGGATCGCCAGCTGCTGGTCTGTCGAGGTGCCGAGCCAATTGGTGTTGACGAGCGGGTTCTGCGCCGTGTCGGTGGAATTGATGCTGACGTTGCCGCGCGCGGTGGTTTTTTGCAGCGTCATTGCCACGGTGACGTAGTTGCGCGTGTCATTTGGGGAGATGGGGCCGGTGTCGGCGGGCACGTATTGGAGGTCTGGCCAGTCTGCGGGGTAGGAGGAGAGGGAGGCGTTGGCGGAGGGGGTTAGGGAGGAGAGGTATTTTGGGGGTAGACGCTCCCATGCTACGTTGCGAGGTCAGTGTGTTGTGCTTTTTTATGCGAGATCGATGATATTGTGTTATGGAAGATGAAACTGGGGTTGATGTTGATGGTAAGGGTGATATTCGGCTTACCTAGGTAGTTTGCCGTAAAAACAGAGAGGATCCCGGTTTTGTGGTTCAGATACGCGTCTTCGGCTTCAGCGAGGAACGTAGCGTTGCTGAAGAGCTGGTTTCCTGCTGGGACATGGACGGGAACTGCGACTGCGAAACCGGGTTGATCCTGTAAAGGCTAGGTAAGTGGGAGAAAGTCACGAAGTTTCAGACTTGGACTCGTGAAGATTGGGATAAGCTCAGAGCTCCGTCTGTTGTAGGAGTAACTTACCCACATTTCCTGGCCCACTCCCTTCAGGTCCGCCACGACCGGGATTCCCAAACTCTGAAGCTCGCTAGCTGGACCGACGCCTGAAACCATGAGAAGTTGTGGCGAGCGAAACTGCATGCATGATCAATGAGACAAGATACAGGTCACATGGTCGGCAAAAGACGCCTCCACGCGTGAACATGCAGGTTTCAAGGATCAACTCACCACGCCTGCGGCAAGTATAACTTCCTTCCTCGCTTTCAAAGTATACCCCAACCCCGATGACTCCACCTTAACTCCACTAGCCGTCTTCCCATCAAAGATAATCTGCTTAGCAAGCGTATTCTGATAGAATCGCAGATCCGTCTTCTCAACAGCGATTCTCCCGTAACTAGTCTCACTCGAATCCCTGATTGCATAATCCGGATTCTGAGTCGCTGGCCACTGGGCAAATCCATCTAGAGTCCCGCTTTGAATGCCGGATATTTCCGCAAAGCCCGATTTCTCGAAAGCACGGCGCAAGTATTGCGATAGCGGCAGGTAATAATTCCAAAACGCAACCTTGAGAGGTCCACCGCTTGGACTGAATGCGGAACTCTCGTATTTGATTACGGGACCGCCTCGCTGGTCGTAATTGGGGGCCGTGAAGTTGACGCCCTTTTGAAAGTAGGAGAGGAATTCTGGGAATTCGTACGAGGGGTCCCCGACGGCGTCGGCCCATTGTTTGTAGGAACCTGTTGTTCCTCTTCAAAGGAAAGTTAGAGAAAGTTATAGAACCACAACACGAGGTTTATTCCAATGTATATGCGCACCTTTGGTAGACCATACCATTACGAGCGGATCTGACGTTGTCTCAGTAATGTTCTACCGTGTAGAGTACGGGAGAGGAGTTTACGAGCCACCCCAGCATCTTCCTTGCGAATAATGTACAGACCGGCCTTTCAGTTGCTGTGCTTTGCGTATTAGTATGTTGCCTAAGAGGAAGCCCGATCGATGCTATCCAGGCGTCTCAACTTACCGGCTGTGGGGTCGTGAATTGACCCCAATCAATGGTGGGCAGCACACTATTGTAGAGAGCCTCATAGGCCGGGATCTGCGTTTTGTTGCCATCCCCGCTTATTTCGTAGAAGCTACCTGCTTCAACGACCGCGACGGAATTCTTGGGGTCTTCGGCCAGGCGCTCAGCTACTGTCAAGCCAGATGTACCCCCACCAACTATCTATAGAAACGCTGTCAACATCTAGTGGTTGTATAGGCCATTGGTGAGTGGCATTTCAATAATGAATGCATGCATTCTCACATCGAGCAACCTCTGTGGGTGCTTGTTTCGTCGATAGTCATGGCAGGAGCGTACTTACAACATAGTCGTAGGTTGCATCGACGCCTATAGGTGCAAAAGAATTTCCTAGCAGCTTTGTTTGAGCACCCTGGTTTGCCGCGCCGAACGAAAAACCTTGTCCGAGTATCAGTGGTAAGTGGGCCAGAAAAGCGCCAGACAGTAGTTGATGCCGCATAGCCTTCAATTCTAGGTCTTGGGACTGGCGAGGGAAAGTAAAGTCAATGAGCGAGCGAGCGAGAATACTCTGTAATCAGGTACACGAAAGCCAGCGAAAAGCGAAACGAAACCAAAGAGGAGCAAGGCCGAATGATGCGGCCCGCGTCTTATAAGCCTTCGTTGGGGCGCCATCATATCGCAGTCCACTCCGCGTCATCCAGCTATGGTATACGGAAGGAGTCATGCCGACGATGCTCCCTTCCAGCCATACGACATCAATCTTATGAAGGCCTGATTCGTAGCTCCAAGCCTTGTGCTGAGCCACGTTGTGATAATTTATGTTTGAGGCGTGATTGGTGGGTGCCCACGTTTTTCGACGAGACATAAATCTCCGATACGCGCTCAGCCGCCATGTGGCAGGTGCGGTCCGTGTCCGGTCTCGCTTGGATGCCCGCGAAAGGTTTAGCGCTGCAGTGGGGTATGATAGAGGGATCTCCACAGTAGGTAGTTCAGACAATACCTACTCCAGGTAGCCAACACTGTGCAGCCATCTCGGATAGACTCGGAAATTGACCCCCATTCAAAAAACCCCCTTTTCCTGCCTTACTCGGAAACTATGGTTCAACGTCTACTTTCTGTCGGGTACGACCGGGAGTCATCCTCAAGTCACCCGTGCAGGTCTGGGAGGAGAGCGCTCATCGCCAAGAATTGACTAAAGAGATTGCGCACAGCTTCTTCGTCGAGTGGCAGATACCTACGAAGCTTAGAGATCATCCAAGGATTGTAAAGTCTGTTTGCCTCTAGCACACCACGATAGCGAAGTTATCATGCTGACCGTCATTCTCAGATATCTAGGACATCAGGACACCATGGGCGCCCAGCTAGGTTTGCTCCTTGCCGAAGCAAGCTACGGGGATCTACAGGCATATATTGACGAGAAGAACGCTTTTATTGACATTCCTCTACGTAAGAAATGGTGTTGGCAAATAGCTGAATCTATCGCGTACCTTCACGAAAATGGTGTAATTCACTCAGATTTGCGCCCCGACAATTTTCTCGTTCACGCAACTACGTCAACATCTCTCGACCTCTGGCTCTGTGACTTTGGTGGTTCGATGTGTCAAGAGCTGGATTTAGATGGAGGACATCTCCCTGACGACCCTTTCTTCGATCCAACACAGGCATGCGTGTCCACTCCAGCTACCGACATATTCAGTCTTGGATCGATCTTCTACACAATTTTAACTGGGCGCTGGCCTTACCGACCGTCTGGCCCATTCAAGACGGCGGAAGACAAGTACGAGTATCAGAGAATGGTGAACTCCCTATTTCGCCAGAGGAAGTTCCCAGACGTGACCGGGCTGATTGGTGGGAGAGTTGTTATGGGCTGTTGGACAAAGAAATATGGGACGGTGCAAGGAATCCTACATGCTCTAGAGGTAGAAATGCCGATAGATGACGATAAATGAAGCATAAGCGGGAATTGTGACTGCACATACCATCTTTGCCATGAAAATCAAGGGAAAGGCTATTTGACAACTTCCAAAAGTTCCACGGCCTCTCATACAGGTCTAGCATAAGCGGTCCTCCAAGGTAAAACATATGACAATATGCCTCCACAACGAAATGTCTGTGTCCGTCAGCAGATCTGCTACTCTTGAATCAAGTGTGCACGAAGACAAAGTCGATCATAGATTCACAGGCAGGCCGCACGATCTTACCGGTATAGGCATGGCCATCTACATGAGCGAATGATAGTGGGTGAATCCAGCAGTGCACTTTTCAACTCCCGGCAGTCCATAACCTCAGCCGGGGCCAATCATCACAGAACCATCCACTGCCGAGAGTGATGAGGAAGAAGTGAAGTTGGAAGTGAATGCTGAAGTTGGACGTAGGTGCTGAAGGACTAAAGCACCTTGAGGTCGAAGAAGTTCCACAGCGCTTGCCTGGAATTGTGGTTAAGTTCTTCAGGGTTTTGCACTGACTGAAGACTGTAGCTCGAATTTCTTCGCTTACCTTGACCTGTTGGTCCAGCACTGACACCAGAGCCCGACGGACCGGGGCTGAATTACCACATGGCGTCAATGATGTTGCAATTCTGTGGTGCAATGTCAAAAGGGAGCGTGATTTTTGCGTGAAAATCAACAGTACGCGTCTTGTATCACAGAACAGTAAGATTGCTGATACATTTTAAAAAAAATCGAGGAGGATTTCAAAGGATGGCGGTAACGGAAAGACTGTAGACAGTAACGAGAAACTTTTCAATCGCGCAAGCAAAGAAATGAGGGAATGGATAATAATCTTTCAATCTGTCGAAGTATAATTGATGTTCGCTAATAATTAAAAATCTTGCAATACATTAGACGAGAAAACAGAAGATATCGACAATCTAACGTCGATGTAAACAAAAACAGTAACACTCCGGGGAACAGAGCAATACGACGCGTCAATGATAGCAGAAAGATACGGAATAAGCCAAGCTCGATACCGGATCGAAGCTCTTGAGAGGATAGAGTGATTGAAAAATGTACGATGATCTCTGAAGGAATTAGAGACAGAATCTATCCCTGACGAGTGACGGTTAAATTAGTATTTTATGCATCAGTTCCGCATGATTCTGCAAGTGTATTTTGCCTTTCAAGGTAGCTTTGCACCTCGGATGAGGGCATATGATCGGCTGCCCGTCCGGATGATGGCGGAGGTGCTTCCGATAGAAGTGCTTTTTCAGGTCGCAGTGGCTGTGGAAGGACTTCAAGCGAGCCTCTGTCGGCAGTCCTTCACAGCCGACGCAGAAAATACATTGAGTTGGTTTGCATTCGATCGGAATAGAGTCTGAAAGACATGGCGGCTGGAGGACGGATGGCGGCGTCAGATCGCGTTCGAGCTTGGTATTCGAGGAGGAGGGTTTCGACGACGGAAATGACGGCCTTCCTGCAAGTTGCAAAGGGCTGTCAAGGCGTTGATTGCTTCCACCCGCCGTTTGCACTCTTTTTCCAGAGATGGAGAGCTATGGGTACTATGGGCTATCACAAATGCATTGCATGTAAGAAGGCTTGAGTTCATCCGAAGATAGCTCAACGACGCCGTGAATACGCAGAAGTAATGCTGGAGAAATATCCTAATAAGGAGGACTGGTATAGAGTCATATTCAGTGACGAGGTGGCTATGGGCCACAGGGTAAAGTCTGGATCATACGAAAGCCTGGGCAAAGATACTGTCAGGATTGTATACAAGAAACAGACGAGCCAGCTGAAAAAAATAAGAAGAAATTTCACTGCTGGGCCGGGGTTGGTCAGGATTTTAAGTCTGATATATCGTTCTACAACGTTGCTGGTAACAGCAATGGTAAGCTCACTCAACAGGCTTATATCGATCAGATCCTTGAGCCGTGTGTAAAGCCATGGACTTTACGAGGCGATGACTTTGTTTTGGAAGAGGACGGTGATAGTGGTCACGGACCTGGTAAAAACAATATTGCTAGGAAATGGAAGGTCGAACGCGGGCTGGAACACTACTTCAACTGTGCTTCATCACTTGATCTAGCTCCTGTAGAAAATTACTGGCAACCTCCAAAGCAACGCCTCAAAAAGGTTCCTCATTGGGACGAAGCTACCACTAAGGAGTTGATTTTAGAGGGCTGGGGTTCGGTTATGCAGCGACACATTAATGAAAAGGTCTCTACAATGCCGGATCGTTTACGAGCTGTACTAGTGGGTAAAGGAAAGATGATGGGCTATTAAATAAAGGGAGCAGCTACCCGTACACCCCCCTGGCTTAAATGTACACCCCCCTTTGCTTACCTGTACACCCCCTTCGGGAAACCTGAAATTTCCATTGCGCATCACTCAGTTACACACCAAATTTAGTAGGCAATTCAAGGGTTTACATATGATTCTGAGCAACCTCTCCACAGTAATTTTGCACTGTTTAAAGAGCTTCAATTTCGTGTTCAAAGAGCTTCAATATCGCTGTTTCAGCACCTTCTTCGCTACATATGAAACGCTGCAAACAGGCCTGCATCCGTTTGGATGAAAGGGGGTGTGACAGCACGTTCACCTCGCTGCCCTCCACCTCGCTGCCCTTCACCTCGCTGCCCTTCACCCCTTGCCCGTGTGAGACCTCGACCCCGATCTCGACCTCGCTCTCGCCCTCGCCTCTGATTCATCCTCTGCTGTAGTCCTTGTCCTTGTTGTTTCGCCTTCATCAGTACATGTTCATACTGTGAGAACTCTCTTTGTGTAGAACTCTCGAACTCTTGCTGACGTCTAACATCTCGTCGTTCTCTTGCTTCTACGAGTCTATTCTTTGATCGAATAACAGCGAGATTTTGAACTTGTAAAAGTGAATCTGACAAGTTCGACAAGAAGAATGTAGAAATATCGTAGTTCATTTTCACATTGAATGCTTCAGAAGTAGCTTCAGAAGTAGCTTCAGAAGAATCAATCAACAAACTCACAGCTGAGTCTTCAAAGCATCAGTGCAAGTGTATATCTTCTATCTTCAAAACTTCATCTTCTGCTGTATCATACATGCGTCGTTGAATTCTATGAGCACATGACAAGCTCAGAGTCGTAGTGAAGACGTTGATGCATCGTGACAAAGATTCTTCGATGATCGTGATCAAATTGTACTGTTTAATGATCTTGTGTAAAGCAAATGAAGTCACATGAGCAACGAGATCGCGTAGTATTGAAGCTCGTAGATGAAAAGAAAGTCTAATCTTCATCATCTGAATGATCGCAATGTAATCATAATGTTGATTCATAAGCAATAGCTTCAAACTATCTACAATGCTCTTCAGATCATCAATGAAGAATTCAAGCTTATGCTTCAGAGTTGCATTGCTTTCTTCATCATGAAAAGTAGCGTGATTGTTGAAGTGTAGTTTGCGATTGATTCAGCATCTAACAAACTTCTTCTTGTAAATCAGCAGTAAATCATTCTTTAAATAGAAAATTGCTCATTCATGATTCATGTCGTAAACTTTCTGAAGATCAATTCACTGAAATTGATACTTCGTCTCGATCTTAACATACATGATCAAATGTCATGTCTTGTAGAATGTTTGTTAAACTTCTTCAGTATCAAAATGCTTTCTGCAGTTGACTAAAACATTCTTGTCAATGTGTCAAATACACAGCAGATGTGAACTCTCACGAAAAACACTTCGTAGAGCGTTGATCAGATCTTGCTCACAGTCAGTCAAGATCACTGTTGAATCAGATAAATCAAGCTCAGTATACTGAAGCTTCAGCTGCTTCAGAACTCACACATAGTTCGCTGTCTTTTCGACTGTCATGAAGCAGAATTCAACAAAGAAGAAAATGTTCAGAGCGATGACTTCAATGATAATCAGCAGTGACATTTTGTAACAATTGATCTTGTAGATGCAATTCATGATGAGTATCTCGCTGTTGCATGTCAGCATATCACAACAGCTTGATCGACTGAAGAAGAGTTTGATGATTCTATCGAGCTCATTTTTTTCATACTGTCAGAATCAGAATTCATGTTTCAAATTTTGAAGAAGAGTCTGAACAGAATTTAAAACGTCAAGAGCTTGTCTTCTCTGCTGATTCTTTACATTGTAGACATCATGTCGTGTGAAGAAAGGGTTTTTCTGATTAGCATCAAGTCGAAGATGAGTGAGAATCTGCGTTGATCTGATCTCGACTTTGCTAAGAGAACTTATTGATTCTCGAATCTTCTTTGTCATGACTAGTTTTCAAAGAGCTGAATGAGCTGAGACGAGTGTAGAAGTATGATTGTGATTCTCGTTTCATATGACTTCAAGATATCAGTCATTCTTCTTGTTTCATTTGTCGACGACGTTGAAAGAACACTTCATAAGTCGTGTGTCACTGTGAAGATGTTTTTCAAAATTCTCTGAGTTTAGACTTGCTTTTTCTTCATGATCGCATCGTATATAAACGATTCGATCAACATCTTTCTTGAACTTCTTGAAGCGTGCAGTGATGACAGCATAGCTCTCTGACTCAGCGTGTTTATTGAGCCCTTCAATCAGAAGTTTCACATCGTCATAGATCTTTCCCGAAACGAAAGGTGAAGTCAAAGACATGAGATCGACGAAGGCGATGCTGACAGGTGGGGCGTCGATGAGGGTGATCATGACAATGGCGATGGCGATGACGATGATGAGTGTCAGAAGGAAGGTTTACAAAAGTCTGATGTGTGAGTTTACTAGGCTAGATTAGTCGAATTTGAGGCTGTGGGGAAGGTCATGGAGAGGTTGCTCAGAATCATATGTAAACACTTGAATTGCCTACTAAATTTGGTGTGTAACTGAGTGATGCACAATGGAAATTTCAGGTTTCCCCGAGGGGGTGTACATGTAAGCAAAGGGGGGTGTACATTTAAGCCAGGGGGGTGTACGGGTAGCTGCTCCCTAAATAAATATTAAATGATGTACTATACTGTAGACTCAATTTGGTATAGAATTGGTGGGGGGAATTTGTGTGGATCAACTTTTTTGCGTCCCGCGTGGTTGGGTCCGTGGGTAGGTGGGTGGCCCTAGGGCAACCCACCCAAGATTTTCAGAATTACTGTAGAATACTTCTCAGGATCGATTCGGAATACAACTCGATGGCTGATTACCTCACTTCCCTCGAACCGGAGGAGCTCATGAGTATGATCGACATCCCCGATTCGCTTGGCAGAACGTCGCTTGCGTGGGCTGCGGGCTCACAGCTTCCGTTGAGCTTCTTTTAAAATTTAGAGCTGATCCGAATCAGCTTCGCTTTACCAAAGACGTCGGCTTCTCGCCGCTCATTCATCTCGCAATTGCCGGACCTCGCTCAGCGTGGATGAATGCAGATATTGTCGAAACCATCAGATTTCTCGTTCTAGCTTGATGCCGATCTTAACGGAACAGATCACGAAGGCTGGACTCCTCTACATATCGCGGTGTCCTGGAGCCTTTTCAGTATCACGGATATGCTCTGAAAATGTGGTCGGAACTTTTTGAATTGGCACGCGCGGACAGTTGCGGGCGAGAGCATATTTGACGTCTGCGACAATATTGACTATCAAAACAGATATTGGAACATGTTGGAATGCTCAATGCGTTTAACTTGATTAGCTAGAATCTTGTACAAGCGCAAGGAGGCTAAATTTCCCTTCTGCATTCTCTCTAGCAATGCATTGCTTTACACACTCGAGTGCCCAGGCCTCCAAAATATCTTCATTCCCGTTTAATGTAACGTTTGTCTTGATTGATCCTTTTGCATCGCCGTCCATCTCGTAGATCAATTCGTTTGAAGACTTGATGAAGCATATATAATGCAGATCAACCTCATCTTGAGCCGGTGAAGGCGATGTATTACCGCGTAACGCAGCCTCCTGATATTTTTTCTCAAGATCTGCCGAGGCTTCGAGCAAAGCTTCTCGCGCGCTACTTGGGCAAGCAATAGGTTTGCTCAAGAAGGATTCTGGTTCTAATCGGTCATTCCCGGTCAACGGAAGAATTGTCCCACAAGCACGATTGACACGCCTATGAATTTTCTTATTTCGAAATTACAGGTTGCGTGTAAGATTGCATAGAGGCCGCAGGCATTTTCAATGGTCTGTCAAATCCAAATAACTTCTGCTCCTTCTCTCTTTGAACCCTCTGCAATCTCAGTCGGTACTCTTGTTGACTGTCGGTGTCTCTCGTATTCGTCGGATGTCGGTAGGACGAGGATGAGGGCGAAAACAGGACGTTATATAAAGCTAAGTTGTACAGGATCGTCGATTGACCACACGTCAGTAAGAGTCAGAGAGCTTGAGACTCCCAGACCGTACATTGTTGGAATACGAGGTCATATGGGGCATTTTGGTATATGGGGTTGAAGCTGTTAGGAGTCTATCTAGGAGCGAGCAGGTGAAAACTCTAGTAGCGGGCCCCAGCCCTACCAGCCCTATGAGGCGGAGGCTACCAACTCCCCTATTTCCAACATACATAAGGTCGTTCAACACCGGAGGGTCGGACTCAAGAGGTATCAAACACTTCTTATAGGACCGTGTCGCGGTTTTGGTGGAGTCCATAATTCGCAACGACTAGCAATGCCCCAAGTGCCTAAGATTGCCTGTGTCAAAGTCTCGCTTATCAACCTGTTTTCAAGGTTTTCAGCATCTCTACTAGCATTTCTATTGGACCCAGAATATTCATACGCACGAACCCACGTCACTGAGGTTCTGCGGAACACACTAGCCACACTGAGCATAGGGGGTCACTACTCTGGTCACTTCTTTCGCCGAGGTGCTGCCACCTCGGCTCGTCGAGCAGAGCTTTCAGAAGAAGAAATTCAGCTGCTAGGGAGATGGAAATCCGACAGCTATCGCCTATATATCGAAGCCCAACCAAGCTACATACTAAATGCCTCCAGGAGGCATCAAAGATAGTCACGCTTCCGATCCGTCGACTAGGGCCAGCCCTCGTCGCTCTCGATACTTCGCATCGACGTTCCTGGGGTTTGGGAGTGCTTGACACCTCAGGGAGGCTTCCGGGGCAAAATTTAGCACTAGAAACCGCCAGAGGCCGTCGGGCTTGCCCATACATATATAATATATTTATAGTTCAAACGGAGTCGATGCCCGATAGCTTTTAAGTATACGAGAGCACATTACCCCCATCCTCCCCCAACCCGAAGACTGCCACCTTGGAAAGGAGCCCATTAGTGCTTCCTCCTGATCCTAAATGGAACCTTTCTCTTCGGCGGCAGCGTTCCCAGTCCATAGTATTTCATATCCGGCACAACTTGGCCCACTTTATCCTTCTCCACCAGCTCCATCTCAAAGCTCGCAGCTATCATTGCAAACCCGATGATGATTTCCTGCTTCGCAAAGTTCCTGCCGGGACACTGCCGAGGTCCTCCTCCAAAAGGTAACCAGGCTCCCGTGAGACCTTCCATGGTGAACCGGGGACCGTTGCTGCTACCAGTGAGCCTAAGCTTTTTCGACTTCGCAGGCTGAAGCCGTAACGGGCCGCTGGAAGGATCATCGTCGTACTCGAGGAAGCGGGCGGTCCAGAAATTTTTGAGTGGATGAGAGCCTTCGCTATCCTCTGCCAAGCTAGAGGAGCAGCTGCGGGTATTCCAGAAGCGAGAGTCCATGTGCGCAACACGGCAGTCGACGGCAATAAGTTTGTCTTGGGAAATTTTCCAGACGCCGAGGTGGAAGTCTTCATGTGTGGGACTGCGTAGGGTGAAGAGGGAGGTGTAGAGGCGGAGGGTTTCAGCGTAGGCGGATTGAAGCAGAGGTTTAGTGCAGATGGAGTCGATATCCATGGCTGGAGAAGCTGAGGAAGAAAGGGGTTCGGATGCGGATTTGGATTGGGAGGCGGCGATTTCTGACTGGGCAAGGGATAAGTCGTGGGGTCGTTGAAGGAGTTCGAATATAAGCCAGAATACAGCGGGGATTGAGTTCGCGTTTTCTCTATGTAAGATGTTACGGTTATTACATGGTTTTCTCAATAAACGTTTAGTACGTAGGAGAAGGTATTAGGAGTAAGGGTATGATTCTTACGCCCAAAGTAGGCCAAGGTCTTGTGCTGCGCAAGCATCTGCATCCAACCCGTCCACCTTCGGAAGGTAGTTTTGCCTTAAACGTATTATGGGAGATCCATAGAAGCGATCATGGCCATCTGCTTCAACACAAGATTCGTCGAAATGCTCTTGAGCGTAAGCGTGCCAGGTTTTTACAGCTGTAAGAAGCCTCTCGCGGTTTTTCCAGGCCCGTGGAGTCGTCCAGCGTGGAAGGCCTTTAAAGAAAATTAAGATGTCGCTATCGAGTTGCCAGAAATCATCAATAAACGTAGAATTCCGATTCAATAGCACGGGGCCGCACATGGCCTCTATTGCGGGCCCCGTGAGCATGTCCTGGACGAATGAATATAAATCTGCAAATTCGATCCAATCATGGTTGACTTCCAAATTGGAAATTCGATCTTGGAGTCGGTCATGGAAGCGCTGTGCCATGCGCTTCAAGCCAGGGCCTTGGAAAAAGCCAACAAGGTCTTTTCTCGTATGAAAGTAGTATCGATCCTTGAAGGGGACATTACTTTTTGGATGAGGTTGCGAACTTATCCCTGAATCATCCCGATAATAAATTTTCATGGCCGCTTTAGGCGTGTTGAAGAAGGTGCTAAGAGAGAAGCAAGTTACCTCCCTTGCCTGAAGGATTTTGGACCGCCACAACGCATTTATATTCTCAGATCCTCTCACAAAAGTGATCTCTGTATTGAACAGCCATAAACGCATTGGTATGGGTGGATAAGCCGTTTGCCTATTCAAATATCAGCAACTAGGGTTTCTTTCCTGGGCTTGACTTAACACACTAATGTCAGAGCTTACCTAGTTAGTTTATCGACATTGGCAGTGTCCCAGAGGAATGCGAATGCGTGTCCAAAGATTGGCACCCAGTATGGGGACACTGGTGGTTTCTTCTCCTTTTGAATTGAGCCAACCGTTGACCATGCTCTGAAGGAAGTAACAAGGTAGGTCAAGAGGAATGGTAGAACGCAGATCAGAAATTTGGAATATACCATCCATTCAATGCAAAAGGAGAAGGCCATAGTGAATAAATAGTATGCTAGTAGGACGGATCCAAAAAGATGCAAGAAATTTGAGTAGATCAACGCAGATATCCAACAACTCTGCAGTTCATGATTCTAGAGTTCCTCATTGCTAGGAAGAGTCACTCATTTATATACCTAAGAAGGCTAACATCATATCTGTGCCCCAGGGGAGATTCAAGAAAATCAGTCTGGCACCATCATCAGGACGACCCAGCGCATTTTGCGGCGTAGGTAATCTCCCAGCGCAGAGTCTATGGACGGCGCCTCAAGATCCACATTTTCACCTACGTAAGTAGGCAACACGATGTACAAGGTGCTTATCTACATCAAAGTGCTTCAAATTTCGGCGCTTCCACTTGGTTACGATACACTGCTCTGCACCGCCGTAGGCAGCGAAGTAACAACGCAGCAATCTAAAACATGGGCTTACATTGCCTGATGCATAAGTTTCCGATAAAACTAAGTCAAGGCATTCTACGTAGGTGTATCCGTGCCACTCGCAAGGCAAGTTCTCGGATGGAAGCTTATCCGTGCAGGGAAGGTATCTATCCCTTAAACCGTCGTTATGGCTGCCATACCAGGTATACAGCCACCTTACCTGTTAGGGTACTAGGGAGCCACGGGAGACTTCCAGCAGGCCTCAGTTTTGCAGGCTGCTAGCCCCGTACACTGTTCAGAAGTGCACCCATAGGGTGGGGGGTGGGTGAGCTGGGTAGGTGAGGGGTGGATGTAGGAAGCTGAGGTGGATGTAAACAGTGCAGTAAACAAATATTTTGGTGGGGTGCCTAAATAGGCTTAGCTTCGTTAATCCTGGTATGGCAGCCATAACGACGGTTTAAGGGATAGGTCACAGGATTTTCTTATTTTCGAGCGGCACAAGCACGCACAGAAAAGGCATCAGCTCCTGTAACCGCACCTATGAAGTTCGCAGGTCACCCACATTGCGCTCCACTCCACTGGACAAAGATATGGCTTTTCTTCTGATGCACCTCCGGCTAAGGCGGCGTGGGCGGGCAGCCTTTCTTGGCTCAATGTTTCAACCTCGAAACACACACATACCTCGAATGCGGCGGCGCCGGCACCAGATTTGAGTGCACTTTACCTCTGTAAACAGCTGGCTGCTGCCTAGGTGTATTCAGCGATGAGTGGATCAGTGGATCTGTGGATTTGCGGCGAAGCTGATCGGCCAACCATGAAATCCTTGTCTATTAGATATAAACCCAGGGGTCGCTACGCCTCATGCTCGCCACACCGCTGCAGCTGTTAGATCTCTCCGGATTGAGATTTTATGCCCGATGCATGCTTTGCCCAATGACTTGATGTCCTAGAAATCTACTGTACGCTGTGCGTGTTGAGATTACGCCATGAAGGCAGGCTATGCTTCAACGAGGTCATGCCATGAACGTACATGCCGGATATCTTTAGAAAGTAGTAGAAATGAGCACCTTGTGGCAGAAAACAAAGAACTTACTTTGAATTCAACTTCTTATCTACAGATACCGCAGGCTTCGCTACTTTTTGCTCCTTACCGTTTACCGCCGCGACTGATACCGAGTTTAGTACTATAGCCTTGAAAGCTATTTATCAGGTCAAATAAATATGGCTCTTGTAAATGGGAGAATCTCCGAACTAGGGTTCAAGGTCAGCATCCTGTTTGAAGCTGAGGTAAACTTAGACCAGACTGACTTCTCGAAGGTTGCCATCGGCGTAACATTTGGCATCACGATACTCTCAGCGACTGTTCGAATAGTTGTTCGTCTCCGGTATCAGAAACGTCTACATTTGGATGACTATCTCATGATAATCGCTTGTGTATTCTTAATCTCTGGCACAACCCTTCTCTACTTAGGAACCTCAGCTATCTTCTTCATTGAAGATGTCAGTCTTAATGGCGAAGAAGTCATTGCAGCCGTTGGCCTGGATTACTTTTTAAAGCAGTTATTATTCTACCAAAGAATCAACTGGGCCTACTTAGCACTGACCTGGGCAACTATTTTCTTCGTCAAGTTTGCCTTTTTGGCTTTCTTCAGACATCTTTTGGACCGCGTACCATTTATGTACAAGTACTGGAAGGTGCTCGTCGGGTTTACAACCCTGGTCTTTGCATTTGCTGTGTGTGACGGCTTCATTGCTTGCCCGGTTCTAGGCCTCGCCTCAGGTGAGTATTTGGTTCTGCGCCGGTATCTAAATAAAACTGATAGCCTCTCAACAGTGCAATGCTCTGCAAACCCGGCGAGGTTACAAACTGCTTTAGGAATTGGAGCAACTGTGATAAGCCTGGACATTTTGACAGATGTATTAAGTTTGTCAATCTCTTCAACCAATAGTTACAATTTTCTAACAGCGGATAGTTCTGATAATTCCAATCTCACTGCTCTGGAGGGTACAGATCAAGCCGCGCCAGAAACTTGGCCTTGGAACATTCCTTTGCCTCAGCATAGTTATGGTCATTATGGCCATCATAAGAGTCTCTGGCATCCACTACCGTGGAACTTTTGACAACTCCTGGATATATCTATGGCAACAGGTGGAAGCATGCACTGCAGTAACCATGATATCAATGACTGCGTTCCGATCCATCTTTGTTGCCAATCCGTCAGATCGTCTTCGCAAGAACCAAGCAAAGCCATGGCAGGCTTCGATTTCGAGAATTATTAGAAGGCAGAAGAGACAAGTTCATGATGACCAGGAACTGGAAGATCTGACCATTCCGTCAGCCACATTAACAGGCATGAAGTCATTTATCCGCGGTCATCAATTGGAGAATTCACGTTCTAGAGATGAGACTATTGTTTCAGAAGAAGGCGGACAAGACATGGAGTCAAATGGGAATCTGTGAACCTTCAGAGGTCATTCCTAGTGGCAACTGGCAATTCGTGTCATGGTGGTGTCTGTAAATTTTACAATGTGGCCTTAATTGTCCCCGAAGCTTAGAGTTTATCAATGAGTAGATTAGTGGTAGAGTAAATTGATTAAATTTGCTATCATGATCTCATCAAATGATGTCCCAGAATTTTCTCCGTATAATCCGTAGAAGCCGCCCAGTGTGTAGTACTTACCCCCCCTGGCCCACTTTTAGTCGCAATGTTAGCTTTGACCTCGTAGATTACCGATATGCTACAGGATCTCGTTAAATAACAGCAGCAGTAACCAGGAGACTGGCATCTAGATAATAGTGGTAGTACTAGTAGGAACTAGGAAAATACGTTAATCGTGGTAGACTCAAATCAAAAATGATTCTAGGAGTTCTCCGCCCAATCAACTCTCTACATGCCAAGCCCAAGCGAGACCATTTTCTACCTTACAGGATTCCCTCAGCGTCTATGCAGCAACGCTGAAACGGCATCACCGATCCTTTCGATATTCTACCTTACCACGTTCGAAACTTGGCAAGGGAGATCTTCGCTTGGCTGGGCCCGCTGGATCTGGTATCCCCTCTCGCCATACACGGTCTTAATTTCCTTCGGCCCATTGTGATCTATATCCGCATACGCTGGCTTGACATCGAATCTTCGTACCACCATGACCATGATGATCTTCATTTCGACCATAGCGAGCTCTTGACCAATGCAATTCCGCGGCCCATACTCGAAGGGACGCCACGCTCCTTTGATTGGATGAAGAGGGTCATTCGGAGACACAAGCCAGCGTTCTGGTACGAATTCATCTGGCTTGGGCCAGTAAGTGGGATCTCGCTGTATTGTGTGCGGATTGGCCCATACTAGAAATCCTTCCGTTGGAAAGCGACGACCTTCATCATCCATCACATCAAATCCAGGCTCTCCAGCACGAGTACTCGAAACAGCAGGATACAGCCGAAGGGTCTCTTTGATTGTCGCCAGCGTATATGGTAGCCGATTAAGCAAAGATGGATCTTTAATGATAAGGGAACTAGCCAGACCAAGATCTAAGCCAAATACTTCATCATGCTCAGCACGAACACGGCTAAGCACTATTGAATTCTGGCTCAGAACATAAAAGAGATAACAAATGGAGCTGCTGGTGGTATCATGGCCAGAGAACAGGAAGAGTTTTATTTGACTCATAGCAAACATCTTGAATGTACTATCCATGCTGTTAACGGTCTTCTTTTCTGAGTTCTCTGAAAGATATGCAGTCAAGGCTAAGTCAATTATTGATTTGCTTTGCTTTTCGAGATTAAAGTTGGTAATGTGAGCATCAAGTTCTGGACCAACATAACGGTCCATTCGCCACTTATTATAGCGGTGAATAAGAGGGCGTAAGGGATTGTATCTCACAAATGGGTTGACCTCAGCTCCAAAGGTCAACCATCGAATTTGCATGCGAAGACCATCCACGAGTGAATTACTGTGTCTTTGTGAATCGAATTGCATATTCCTGATGCTTTATCAGTATTTGAGAGACACTTGTACAGGTTAAGCCTTACATTACAACTCTTCCAATAACATCCATGGCCAGAAAATCTGTCAAGTCTTTGAATCTAAAGATATTTTGATCTCTTAGACGCATCTCAAGTATGTCACAAAACTTTGCAGTCTCTTCCACGATTTCCGAGGTTAATGTCATGAGATGATTTGTACTGAATCCAGGATTAAATATGCCTCTCCATTTTTTCCATAGCTGTCCTTCCATCGTGACTATATCTAAGCCATCTGCAATTGGGTGCAAGAAAGACTTCATGGCGTGATATTTGGGGAGGGAGTGCTTTTGTGTGACTTGATGTAATGCACTGAGAGATGCCACAACAAGCATTTGAGGTCCAAATGGCCAAGTGTCAAGGTAAAACACTGGTCCAAGGTCTGGTAGCTCACGCCGAATCATGTCTGGCAGGTAGTTTGGATGTGCGTCTTTAGGTAATTTTGAAGTTATCTTGTAGGCAAAGCCAAGGTGACCAAATAGAGGGTTGTATGGCGGCATCGGCTTAATGCAGTTAACAATCCAGTTCACTTCAAGTTGATTGATTCACATACTAGGCCTTGCCTCCTCAACTTCAGCATTACACTGCGAGCGCGATACAGCTTGAATGAAAAAGAAAGTATAGCAAGAAGAAATATCGATCCAACACCAGAAACAACCGACACATGGTCATAAACCAAGCTCCTGGAATTCATCGTGACAGAGCAGATATCGTGATTCGGGCAGAGACCTTAGATGAAGGATTGTGAAGTGAACGAATGAACAGAAGCTTACTTTGCGCAGGAGTGGACCGTGTATTGGTTTATTTCGCGTAATATACTTAGCGTGCGTCCCCCAGAAGGACTCAAACCAATACCAACATCTCTAATAGACGCAACGTCATTGTATGAGTTGTCTCGGCTTTGTGTGTCAAATCGTGAGCAAATGTAGGCGGACAAGGCATTCCTGCGCACGCCATTGGTTCTCTGCTAAAATCAGCGTCATGTCTTGCCTCATTCCTGCAGGCCTCTAGATATAGAAGGGCCACATGCTGCTGCAAGAAGCAAGGAGTAAGACCTCATGCACTATACTTATCCGCCTTCAAGAAACACTGATTTCCGACAGTGTGTCTGAATAATTATCTGCAATGCACGACTCCCTGGCAGCATTCACTAGGTAAAAGAAGGCAAATGTGGCAAAGGCAGACATCATATTCATGTGTTGCAAGGTGCTTTGTAATGCTTTCGCATACTGCGGTTATGAGGCGTCTTATCGCTGAGCCCTTGTTAGTTTGCCCCAGGTTGAAACAATTCCTTTTGGAATCTTTCAACGTTTCGGCAATCTATAGGCGCAGGCTCTCCCGATGCTAAGGCCCCCTGCCCAAGCGTCACCTGCAGGCTGCAGGCACGCTCCCACACAGTTCCCTTTCCGTTACACAGTTTTACTTCGGTATTAACATTGGCTGTGAGATCACCCCCTCCATTGGAAAGCACATATATCAATGTATCAAGCTTACGGACGTTGTTCATTTGGATATGCGGCATGGCTGCGGCTCAGTACATCAGCTGAACGGTGTTACGAAGTTGTAAAAGATCTTGCGGTTCTTAGTCTCAGGAAGGGTTTATTCGGTTTCCGGATAGCCGTTGTCTTGTGAAGCCAAATTAAAGCGAGCATTCCTTTTTCTCAAGCCATAACTATTACCAAAAGTCATGGCGGAAGCTTTACAGATGGGCAAAGATTACCCTGGAGGCTTGAAACTTGCAATAATTTTAGTGTCACTCTTTCTAGGCACTTTTCTTGTTGCTATTGACACTACTATAATATCTGTGGCGATCCCAAAGATTTCCACGGAATTCCATGCATTCAATGATATTAGCTGGTATGGTTCGGTATACCTCATATTCTTGACCGCGCTTCAACCTGCCGGAGGAACGGTCTACAAGTTTTTCAACATCAAATTCGTGTATTTGGCCTCTATATTGATTTTTGAAGGCAAGCTCAGCTTTTGTCTCTATTTATCTTTACATACTCATTTGCTAACAAACATCGCAGCTGGCTCAGCTCTATGTGCTGCCGCTCCGAATTCTAAAGCATTTATTGTTGGAAGAGCCATTGCTGGCACTGGGGCTGCAGGAATCATCCAAGGAGCAATCACTGTCATCACCTACATTTCGACACTCGAAAAGCGCCCTCTGTATATCGGCCTCGTTGTCAGTTGTTTTGGTATATGTGCCTGTTTCAGTCCGATCTTGGGTGGAGTTTTGACAGATCGTGTGAGCTGGAGATGGTGCTTTTGGATGTTCGTCCAACCTCCCAAGGCTATATCTTACTTCGGATCGCTCACTCTCAGCATAGCAATCTACCGATCGGCGCTGCTGTGTTTGTACTTGTCTTTCTCGGTCTCACTGCAAAGGTCAAAGAGGAGAGTGTGAAAATGATGACCTTCAAAGAGAAAACCAAGCAGTTTGACTTTCTCGGCGCCGTGTTGTTACTTGGAGCTGTCTTTTGTTTGTTTCTCGCCTTAGAATGGGGTGGAGAGAAATACCCTTGGAAATCAAGTCAAGTTGTTGGTCTTTGGATTGGATTCGGTCTCCTATTCCTCGCGTTCTGCCTTTCCCAAGCCCTCTTGGGGGATAAAGCAACCATTCCACCACGGATATTGAAACAGCGCACGATTTTATATGGAGCGTTGGCGCTGTCCTTCATCTCTATGTCGAGCAATATTGTAAGTCTGGACTGGTCATACGAACCTTTGGCTGAAGCTCATAACGGTACTAGAAGTTATACTACCTTCCATTCTACTTCCAGGCCGCTCAAGGAGTATCCGTATTACAAAGCGGTGTCAGATTTCTGGCACTGGCAGCTCCTCAGGTCATTGCGACTGTTCTTGCTGGTGGAATTGCTACAGGAACTGGATATTACGTGGGTCTATCAATCTACACTCCCTGTAATTTATGCTGATCTGTCGTACTTCAGTTCCAATCATGCTCCTCGGTCAGGTCATATGCTCCGTTGGAACAGGACTGCTCATCATGATAAGAACTCAAACACCTACAGCCAAATGGGTGGTCTATATGGTTCTCGCAGGTTTTGGAGACGGCATGTGTACGAACATGCCATATACAGCTATCCAAGCCTTACTCGAAGAGTAAGACCTCAAATACCAAAATTTCTGGCCATCTACTGATCAGCCTTACCTAAAGTGAAAGTGACGTGTATATTGGCAACGGTACGTCCATCCACAGACAACGATAGACTCATCTCTAGAAAATCGTCACAAATAATTGAAATCTTGCTAGCTATTGCAACGTTTGCATCACTAGCAGGAGGGTGAGCATAACTTCCTACTTAGAACTTCTGTGTGGAAATTAATTTGATACAGTGCTATCGGAATCTCTATCGGCGGAAAGATCCTGATCAGCGAACTCATCAGCCAGGTTCCCAAGTACACAAGCACCGTATCGCCGCAGGCCGTTGTTCAAGCCGGCGCCCTCAATCTAGACACTCTAGCATCCTCACCTTCAACCCTGACGGGCTTACGAGAAGCATACAGCGCTGCAATATCAGGAACGATGATCTGTGCCACAGTAACCATTTGTGTGTCCGTACTTACAACTTTTGGAATGCGTTGGTTCAACTTGAAACACGTGTCCAAGGACAATGAGCAGGTGACAGATGCGTCAGAGAAGAAGGAAACAAGAGCATGAGAAAGATCCAGGGTTGTCTACTACTACAACGTTATCTTATTCAAGGGATCTTTTGCGTTCTTACTCTTTGCACGGTATTGTATAGACCTATTGTCAGAATGTAATACTCTCGAGTGGGTACTAGTTAGTTTTCGACCGTGCCATAGCCGATCCCCGCTAAACTCAAGGGACGGCCCGGAATTATGTCTTTCAGACCGCATACACGCTTCGGCTTTCCCATCTTAGAGGCAATTCGAACCACGTCTTGTACGACAATCTCATCAAGAGCGGAACGTGGCAATTGATAATACACATCTTATCATTGGTAATTGTGGCAGCGGATCAAGAGTGTCATGGAAAGATATACAAAGTATACAGTGATAGTCAGGCTTCTCTGAAAACAGTGGAAGCTATGATATCAACAAAAGACCAGACACGTCTGCAACGAGTTCAGGCCGCGCATGAGAGCATTCGGTCTCGAGGAGCCACGCTGGAGCTACATTGGGTGGCGGAACATGCAGGAGTACTCGGAAATGAAGCGGCGGACAAGGTGGCTGACGGCGCACACGATTTGCCTCTACCGCTGGCTGAGCGCCAGCGCACTGAAGTGGCGACGAGGCTGGCGCTCATACAGGAACAGGCCAGACAAACATGAAGGGTAGCCTGGAAAGAGGGATCCAACGCAGCTCATTTTCGGTATCTGGCACCAGAGGTGACACATCGGCACCTGCGGCTGCACAAGGGCCGTGCGAAGCCTCACAGCGCATTACTGACGCAGCTACGCACGGGGAAAATTGGCTTCAATCAATTTCTACATGAGAGGCGAGTACCCGGTGTCGCTACGGCGGCGTGCGAGTGCGGCAGAGGTCGAATGTCGGTCAAGCACGTTCTATTAACATGTCCTAAATGGAAGGTAGAACGAAAGGCGATGCAACGCGGAGAGAACACCACGGACTTGAGAAAGCTCCTAGGAACCATGAGCGCGGCGACAGCGGCCATCCGAATGGTACTCTCGACAAGCATACTGAACCAATTTCAGGCTGTGGCGCCACCGGAGAGCCAGATGGAAGAGAGGGGGAGTAGGGAAGGAACAAGCCCATAGAGTTCTCGCATTGGGAACAGTTACAGTATAGGGCGCAGGGAAAAGCGGTAGTAGATACGGAAAGGGCGCTACGCTAGCGCAGCGCCCGCTACAATATATAGAATCTCGCATAGGCCCATAATGGGTGTTGAATCGAGTAAGAAAAAGAAAAAAAAAGAAAAAATTTGGTAATTGTGCCAACTTTCTTCCGTTCTGCAACCAGTTATCACCCATGATCAAGGTCAAGGATCTCCTTGTCGAAACTCAATTCGGATTCCGAGACTTCACACAGATTGACATAGTACGCATAAAGAAGATCCATGTCACCGTCAGGAACGATCAGAATCTATGAGTCAAGAAGTTCTCACTTTGCTTTCAGCCGTTCGATCGTATTTCAAACCAGCAAAACTCCATGCTCTGAATCGTCATGAAATTTAGTAAGGTGAGATGAGTCTCAAGTACGCGGCCATGCTGAAGATTTTCAAGGACGAACCGGCCTCGTACATGTTTAATTTGCTGTACAATCTCAAGGTATTGACGGAAGACAAGACATTGACGAGAGAAGAGACACAGCGAGCGGCGAAGATGTATGTCGAGTTGGTCGAAGCCCTTGTTACGTCTTCAGGGTCAGAAATTAAATAATTGAGGCTGTAATGGTTACAAGACTGCTTGCCTTGAAGTGAATCTCTTACGTCGATAGTATGAATAACCCTAAACACAATTCTCTTACCGCAATTATCTTATTATAGTGTATAAGATAGACTAGAGGTCTTGTTGTGAGCTTTGTAATGCAAGACGGCTTGTGTGGATCAGTTTCTTCGTCACAACGCCGATGATAGTGGTTTGTGACCAGCGACTTTTCTGCACATAGGAGGGGGAAAGGGAGGGGAGGCGCTCGGTCCAAGTAGCAGAAGTTATTAGTACTACATTGACTTACACAAGCCGGAAAGTCGATCAAGCCGCACGATGAGTATCAATCAAAGGTCAAGGCTCAAGGACGCAACGCATCACATGCCGTAGATGTAGGCTTTATTACATGTCCGTCTGCTTAATCGCTCGATCAAGCCTCCAATACCTTAGAAATGTCCTCCTACAGTTCATACATACTCAACCACCAACTCCACATCCGAGCAATTTGCCGGTGTAGTAATGAACTTAGGCTTGTAGAACACCTGTACCGCTGGCCCGTAAACTAGCGTGTTGTTGCAAGCTGAATATCATCGAATTAGCCTCTATTGTACACATCTTACATCAAATAGTGTAGATCGACTGACCGTAAAAGCCCCCCGATATCGGGTTGTGATACTTGATCACCCCTTGATCAATAAAGATGCCCTTTGTCCCACCGCCCGCGTTAACCTCAATAGGATTGTAAGTCGTATTGATCTGATCGATCACAAAGCCGTAAGGGAAGCTCCCGCCAAACCCGAAAATTAGATCTGCGTTGTCATATGTGAAGTCGTCGGCCGTGCCGTTTAGGTGGCCGACCATACCGGGGTTAGCGGCGGTCTTGGGGGCGAAGACGGCGTAATTAAAGGCAGGGTAGATGTGGTAGGGCTCTAGGTAGAGGGTCTCGAAGGAGGGATTTGGGGGCGTAAGGACGTGGGATTTGAGTTTGAAGGAGCGTTGGACGCTTGGTACAAGGGGAGTTGCGGTAATGGCGGAGATGATGGTTAGGAAGAGCGTGCAAAACAGGAGCTTCATGGTTGGCGAGAAGTCAAGCACAGATTTGGAAAGGTTGAATATTTTTGATCCTATAACTCAGAATGAAAGGTATTTTGGACTGAGGGGACGAACAGAATACTCTAGAGATGGGGACGTCTTTATACCCATCAAATTCACTTCTGGACTTCTAAACATGAATTCGTGTAGATTTAAGGTTAGGATTATCGATTCCGTAGGTTGCATTGCAGGAGATACGAGGTGTTTATGCTACATGACGTTGCTTGCAACACACGCAGAATACGTACGATTGAGGATTTGTCAGACCGTAAAGCTCGAATATTAAGGAGTTGTAAGCCATGAACAACGTCGACAACAGTTTGCTAACCAGGTATTGAGGAACGAGATCACATAAGGTATTTGATACGTTGGCTATAGAGACTCTCTTGAAGGCGCTTGAGTGGGAGGAGAAAATTACTTGGGTCAGTTCAAGCAGCAGAGATCATCTACAATTGCTAACATCAAGCAGCAATGAAGTAGTAATTGCTACATCAAGGTTCTCTGTCAAACTCGACATGTCAAACCCCTAGCTATCAAATCTGTTCTTGATCTCACTCGTGGAAACACAAATCTAGTTCTTTGTGCGATTATAATTGAGCTCAGGACCGAGATTGTAGATTCGTTCAACAGACTCGTTTCAAACGAGGATCTGCTGGCTCTTGAGCCCTTCATTCTAGATTTGAAAGAATTGCGCTGACTATATGATGAGGTCAGTGATTCGATCTTGCAGCGGCAAAAGAAAAAAGTCAAGAGATGTAAGCGGTTGCAGCCTAAACCGAAAGCTTGGGTTGACTTGAGACTCAATGGTCTCGCACAATGAGAGGATTCAATGCGTTGTCATGCTACCTTAGACTGCAAAGTATCTTTCTAACATCCTATCCAACCGCCGGTCGCCAACCATTACATTCTCGAGATTTTTTCCCATTCAACAGCAGAACGAACTTTCACACTCACAGCTCAAGCATATATTTTACACCGGGAGGCCAGCAATTAGAGCCGCTAGCTCGTTGGCGGTGCAATTGCTGTCGCGGTAGCCCACCAGATTGGAACTGTCAGATGAGATGTGAGCATTTGCTGACAGCCTTTTGATCCAGGACAATGGCATGTGGGGGTGTCTTCTCACCAAAACACTGCTTCTCCAAAGGAGATGACGGCGACGGCATTGGCATCACCTGTTTCAGTGCTGCGAGTTTGCTACTGCGTACATTCCTCTATGCATGTTGGTGGAGCTGCTGCGCGTTTGGCACTATTGCTGGAAGTGCTGCGGTAAGGGTGAGGCCAAAGAGGCTGACAATCATGATGGCGAAGAGCATTCTGAGTGCGGGTGAAGTTTTGATTTTGGAATAGATGAACGTGGAATAATGTGCTCAGTGTTCCGTACTGAATATTTAGTATGGTTGCTATTGTTTGAGGATGAAGACTTAATCGAATACCCAAGAGAAGAGGAGAAGAAGCTGCGAGGTGGGGTTTATATGCATTTTTCAAGGGCATCTGGTCCTGGCGCACTCGCGGTTGAGCTCAGTAGTCAAAGCAGTCATCTCCGAACGACTCCGGATAACGACCATTGTAAATAAGATAGCGCCATTAAGTTCAGAACCAGAAGAACCTTTATCGAAGGCTTCACCAGAAGGCTGTAGTGGGGTTTTGGTCGCTAATGCGGACATGTTTGGGCGATGATTTCGAGGGGTGAGAGGGACCTTCTCCGTTCGCTAACATCGTCAGATTGTGGGGAAAGCCTCAATGGTAGGGTGACTTCGCCCGATTCATGTCGAAGAAGGGTTCTTAAATCAGGGAGATCTCACGTGAATTGGCATCTGAGAAAACGCTGGGATATTCTGCTAGGAGCTAAAGAATAGGCTATTGCAAGTACATGCCTACCTGGTACTCACAACAAGTATATACTCAGCATCTATAATCATTGGAGGCATTTGTGGCTTCGGGCTGGGCACCGGATTTCTTCGGTCGGAAAAGGTGGGAAGCTTGATCGAATTCGGTTTGACCAGAGCGCATGTCGGCTGCATTCGAAGATGTGGCAAATTTGCGCCATGACACTTGCATGCGATAGTCCAATATCGGCATCCGCTTAACGCCAGCAGGTAATATTGAAGGATGATATATTAGGCTGGACATCACGAGTAGATCGACTTCATAGCGTATCGCAATCAGACCAAGTTCTGGGAACTGCACTTCGAATAGCGAGGCTGAGGGGAAGCTCATGCTGCAATAGCTCGAGAAGCTAAGCCGCTCAATACTGATACTTCTGAGTAGCCGTAATATCAATCTCAGGCTTATAGAGCGATAACGTCCTCGGAACATCTTTTCAAAGCCTTGGAATGCGAAAAGATCCAATATTCTGTCGCGGTACTGGGCGAAATATCACTGAATTCAGAAGCGAACGATGTACAGCACGGCCACCGGAATGTTTTTGTTAGCTTTGTTCCTCTTTTCATCAATTGAGACGTGATCGCGTTAACAACAAATACTACTTCAGCATTCAGCTTAAGAGGTCACCCCCCTTTCCGAAATTTCGACAATCTCGAAACTCATCTAGCCCATAACACGGGCGTCTCTTATTCCAAAAGTCGAGCAGATCTAAGAGGGTCAGATAGTTAGGCCTATGATCTCTTAGAGGGGCCGTCGATTACGGACTCAATTCCCTAGTCTACCGCCTCAATGGCACATACGGTAGATAGGAATCGATATGCTGAACGTATCAACCTGTGTTCATGGAAACGGCCACTTTATTGTCAAGCGCGCGTTTGATGATTGCTAATTCATGGCCTTTCACGTAGATTAAATCTCCCTTCTGGTTGACCTTCATCATGAGATCCCAGTTTGTGCTCAACCATTCATTGGGGATGAAACAGTGCCGGGAATATTCACTCTCAAATGTCTCCAGATCCAGGCTACAGACCCACATCCCTGGGTCGAGAAACAAAAATTTCTTGCCATGACTTCCGATGACGTGTCTCATTTTCTGAGATATACTTAGTATTCGCTGCACCGGCTCTATGGTGTTGGCGAATGATTTATCAAATGACGACGCCGATAGAAGCAAAATTTTGAAAGTTGATTGCTGACTTGAAGACCCCGAAAGCTCGATGGATAGGATGCAGCCGTTCATATGAATGGCAACATCTTTTACGAGGATAGGCCCATTTGTGTTTAATACAAGCTTCGTCTCAGCAGAATCAGGATCGGAGAGATGCTCCCAACTGCGAATGTATGCCACCTCTGCAGTGACGCAGATCACTTTTCTCGGATCATGATGATGGTTTATCCATCTTCGTGAGGATTTTTTCTCCATACTTACTGCTTTTTTAATCCCCGAACTAACGTTATAGATTATGTCAGATATCAGAGTCGAGATCAAAAGCCAATTGTTATTTGCGTCGAACAGAAGTTGATTGATGGCGTAATCGGGTATACGTGCATCTAGCAACGGACCTTTGGCTACCCATGCTTTACCAGTTCTGGCTACTTTCCAAACCATCACCCTGCTAGATGCGTCTGCGCTCGCCAACACGTTGGACTGGGTGCCGTATTCAATAAGCTTAATGGCGATTCCCTTCGCATGTTGGTACATGATTTGCACTTCCATGCCGGTGGCAGTGGAATAAAGCGTGATATCCCCGTTATCCTTACCACAAAAGACTAATTCATCATTCGTGTAGCATGCGAGCGCAGTAATTGCAGCTATATGATGAGTACAGGAAAGTCCTACTATGGTTGGTTCGACGGCTATAGTATCAGAAACGCTATCGTCGTCGTAGGTGTCTGAGTGAACTAGAATAGGTGGCTCCCTAGACAACGTTAGACTTTGTGGCAGTATTACGCTATCTTCACGCACAGTTGAAGGTATACCAAAATGGAAATGAAAAACGATGTACCTACCAAAGGTTACACTGACTTCCACGAATGTCTATAAACCGAAGATTATCTCTGCTGAATACTAGGGACCTGATCGGGTCATCGGAGGCAATGACCTTATAGATCAGATTAAGGGACTCGAACTCGAGAACCTGTATGGTACCAACGGCATCGCCTGTAGCCAGGATGCGGCCATCATGACTGCAGGTCAGCACTTGAGCATCTGTCTCGACCTGTGCTACAACCGCTAGCTGGCACGGATCGAATAGTACCAAATTTCCATCATGGTAAAGCGCAGCCAGTAAGCTAATTGCTGGGTTCGGATTAAATATGAAGTCAGAAACCCATGAGAGTGCGAAATCTGTGCTCTCAAGCTCAGTTTCGGCATCTCTCTTGCATAGGCCAACAAAGCTGCCTTCTTCCATGTCATAAAGGCCAATTGATCCTCCCCTCTGCACAGCAGCGATCATACTAAGTTCAAAGGAGAAAGTGGCGCACGTAAATATGCGACGGAAGCCAGCGTGGTCTGTTTTATTAGTTGTTTCTTCCAATGAAATATATGACAACCTCGACCCGTCGGTGGCCGAGATAAACGATAGAATACCCCCTTTTGTCAGGATCTGCAGGGACTTGTCTTGATTTGCAAACGAGAGCGTAAGGCATTCCTGTGGTGACCGGGTTTGCCACAACCGCTGCCCTGTTTCTAATTCAAACATCATCACGTAGTGAACACTGCTGGCTGCCATCAACTTTCCAGAATTGCTCAAAGCCAAAAGTTTTGTTGGCTGCATCACACTCAGTTGTTGTAACTGCTGGTAGGTAGAATACGAATAATGCCTTATCGATTTATCAGATAGGCCAACTACGAACGCAGTATCAGTGCAGGCTATTGCCCTTGTTTGTTTTCCATGATAGTGAATGCAGCATGATCGATCACTCCATGCGCTTGATGCAAGACCTTCCACAGTGATGCCATGAGGTAGCGACGCGAACTGTGACCCGATGGCTGATGTCGGAGGGCAGAACGGGGGTATCAGCCAGAATATCGCGGATGGAACTGCTAAAAGACCACCTCCAAATTGCGCTACTAACCGAACAAGGTCTGCTTCCCAACTGCTAACACGTTGCACTTCTTTACTGATTGGGGAATGATACTTTGCTCTAGCTTGGAGGAAGCCTTTCAAGTCCTTGGCTGTTCGTATCAGCTGGTGAAGGTTTCCAGTACTTGCCATTAGCTCAATCCAAGAGCAAACATTTCCTTCCAGAAATTTGACGAGGCTAATTAATAGCTGCGAGTTCTCTGAGTGGGATCGTCGAAGGTGTTGACTGAAGTACATACAGGCATATTGCGTAATAGGAGACCTTTTTGCTGCCTTGGCCCGGTGAATTTGCATTAGTTTCTGGCTTCGAGGAGGCTTCATTTCATCGTTATTGAGATATCGCAGGCAAACCTCGGCGATCTGACCATGAGCCTCGAATTTCTCGACAGCAAACTCGGACTGTAGGTCATCCTTCAGGAGAAACGCGCGCACAGTCTCATGAATCAGCGAGACCCGACCATTCTTGTCTACATGTACGAGTTGCCCGCAGGTAGACAGGATGAACTTGTCCAAAGAAAGTACGCTCTCGCCAGTGTCGAGCAGTATCGCATGCTCCAATTCCTTCAAGGTAAGTGGGCGAATAGCACACACTATCCATAGCAAGACGGCCTTAACGAGGTGCTTCCCACGACTTGTCTTAGACATCAACAACAGCGCCCTTTTGTAAAGAGCATCCATACCTGGTGGGACTTCTTCCAGGACCTGTTGGACCTCGCCTTCACTAAACGCAGATCGTAGCTCCTCTAACACAAGGACAACCCAAAGGAACGAGCCACAAGACCTATTCAAAATCGTTTCAGTTACCTTCTGACAGAATGGCTCATTTTTCAACGTTAAACTTCTCATATTGGCACGTAAATAAAGTTCAATGTCGCCGCGAGTATCATTGGGGGTCAATTCATCAGCATAAATTAGCTCCTCTAGCTGAGAAAAGTTTCTGGAGATTTCAGGAGTAGCTCGGCTACTCACGAATACCCGGAGTGGAAAAATCCCGTAGGCTTTACCGAGCAAGGAGATGATGTTGCTTTGACTGCTACATTCATCCAATGCATCAATAACCCAGAAGAAAGGCCGATCAAGAACAAGTTCGAAAATTCCGTATAGATAGACTTTACGCCACACCGAAAGGTCATTTTCTTTATCCAATCGAACCTCGTCATGTTTCATGGCCATAAGATGGGACCGGACGCGAAGGTCGATAACAGCCATTTGGTACGCCAGAGATCTGAGACAGCCACTAAGACTTGACTTTTCGGTATCGTTATGCTTAAAGAAGTAGTAGCAGCAATTTGCGTTGATGTCTTCCAGATTTCTAAGAACATGGGCAGCCAAGACCGATTTACCTGTTGCTGGTTGTCCACTGAGCCAGTAGTACGGAAGACTGCCAGGGTGAAAGTCTCGCCATGCTTGATATTGTTTCTTCCAAGTCAGCCATTGACAGGAGCCTTCGAGTAACGCATCTTCGAGAGTTGTCAGATCATCTTCCGGTATCCCTGATACGCTAAGATAGTCTTGAAGCTCTCGAAGTTGGCTACGATGCTGATCACGCATGACCACAATAACTAGAAGGACTCAGCCACTTGATCCTCGATGGATTCTCGATCTAACCTTTGCTTGCAACGTCTTGTGACATGGTCACCAACGCATTTCTGAGACTGATGAAGTTCGGATCTGCCGGACTTTGGTATTTGCAGATGTCACGGTGTGTTGCATTGAGCAACGCGCTCTGCTCATTCGGGTAACCTAAGGTCGCGGAGTCTTTATCGACAATGAGAAGATTTGAAAAACCTATGTTCGTTTTTATGGTTTCATAGAATGATCGCAACTTAAGTGTGCTAGAGTAATGGCGAAAATCATCATTTATTGATTGAATTGCGCCGGAGTTTCGCTCCAGGTCTGCTACGAAAGGTTTCTGGCTGTGTAATAGCGACGCCCGCAGTAAGTTGTTCAGCAAAGTTGCAGAGTCTGTACCCCGGTGTGGCGTGGCGAGGAAAACGATGCCATATAAACGGTCTGCAAGGGATTTCGCCAATGGATCCTGACTAGCGAGAATGCATGCCTGACAGAATAGAAAGATTAGCACGACCTGAACAAAGACTGTTGAGCATTAAAGGGCTACCAGCCCTTTAAGACGATGACACGAAGATAATAAAATCTTCGATGGGTAAAGAGAATATTTCAGCAACGTATATGGGTTTCTGCCTTGTGGTTGTCGCGGCTGCCACTGCATACATTGCTCCAATAAATGGTTGCTAGACCTTCCAGAGGTTTGACAGGATGGTGCGGTGGGCTTTGTAAGAAGGTTACTTACTTTCTTAACAACAAGTCCTCCCATACTATGACTGATGAATATTATTTGTGTCTAATCGAACGTAAGGTCAGCCCACAAAAAGACAGCATGGAAGCCATCCTGTTAATGCCACAAAGCCAAGAGTGCTCAGCCCAAGTCGTGCCTATGTCTACATTGAAAGTGGATAGTCTCTCCAACTTACCTTGTCATTTCTCCGGATCTCTGGAGAGTTGATCATCTCTCCCAGAAGTGACTTCCCAATATCGTGTATATTGATGATGCTATCTTTCCGATCGTTCCAATCCGAATTGTAACCGAAACTATGGATGCGGACATGCTTAAATTCGGGATCGCGGGGAAGCCATTCCTTCGGCCAGTAATGGTATGGGTGACTTGTTTTGCTCCATGTCTTCTTAGAGCCACCACGAAGACCGTGGACGAAAATGAAATCGAGAAGAGGCGCAGGCGGCGTATACAATAAGTTGAGGCCAAGAGGGCCAATTTGATTGTCGGAAGTCTCAAGAGGTTGTTCTATCGCCGTCAAGCCGGTCAGGCTTTCCTCGAGAACACTCAACCTGGAATTGCTAGACTTGCGCCGCCGAGAAAACTGGAGCCGGCAGGAATTAGTAAGGTCATCTCGAAGATCGACTAAGGAGCTTACCATAGCAGTATCTGCATTTGCATCTTGGTGTTGAGATTCATTGGAAGAGTCCAGCTTGCGCAAGGCTGTAAGTTGTTCTAAAGTTCGAGCGAGTACCGAGAGCCGCATACATGGATGGTGCTAGGATCGGCCCTCAGTATACCAATCAGGAGGTTAACGAGCCGTGATGGATCCGG
>JAABVA010000414.1_pt1 | contig 55388 bp, 54 predicted proteins | sample 5560331 | NCBI WGS metagenome assembly JAABVA01 (sample SAMN12812661, study PRJNA571458) | rock metagenome | isolation source: Antarctica rocks | place: Antarctica: Victoria Land, Mt New Zealand sud | collected 2016-01-07
AATGGCGCGCCGTCGCGACACGTTACGAGAAAACCGCTACATCCTTCATGGGCGTGCTCTGCATGGCCGCAACTATGGACTGGATCAAGTAGCAACACAGAACTCAAGACCTGACAGGCCCTAGTGCTCCGACGCATGCTGGCTTTTTCGACTAGTCATACCAGAGCGCTAACTTCGCCGCATCCCGTCGACGAACACATCCACCAGGCGGAGCACGTTGCCCTGCCAACCCGGCCTGTCGTGCGTGTAGCACAGGCCCACGATCGTACGCAGGATGTCCTCCGTGCCGATATCGTCGCGGATCACCCCCGCTTTCACCGCGCGCCGCAGCAGGGTCTCCAACGCCCGCCCTAGCCGGTCCATGGAGTAGGCCGAGAGGTCGGACGAAGCGTGCACGGCGATGGCAAGGGCGGCGGACATGCCCTTCTTCGTGGCCACGAACTCGACATTGGCGTGCATCCACCGGCGTAGCGCCTCCAGCGGCGGCAAATCCGTCCCGAGTTGCTCCGCCAGTTCCACCAGCTGTTCCACCTCATGGCGGTACACCGCCTCGAACAGGGCCTGGCGGGTAGGGAAATGCCGGTACAGCGTTCCGACGCCGACACCGGCCTGCCGCGCCACTGCCTCGAGACTGCCCGCCGGGCCGCCGACGGCGAACACCGCCTTCGCGGCCTCAAGCACCCGCTCGCGGTTGCGGACGCGGTCGGCGCGGGGTTTGCGCGCGGGTTTGGCTGGAAGAACATCGTCCATGCCGACTCAAGTTCGCTCCACTTGCAAAGCGGAGGGTGCCTCCGTATTTACCGCAGCATCACAGCTCTGATCGGAGTACCGCATGGGCCTGTCAATCACCCTCACGATCAACGGCGCCAAGCGGGCCATCACGCTCGACGATCCCCGCATCACCTTGCTGGACCTGCTGCGCGAGCGGCTGGACCTCACCGGGACCAAGAAGGGCTGCGACCGCGGGCAGTGCGGGGCCTGCACCGTGCTGGTGGACGGGCGGCGGGTGAATTCCTGCCTCGCGCTGGCGCTGAGCCATGACGGCGCCGACATCCTCACCATCGAAGGCGTGGCGCAGGGCGAGCAGTTGCACCCCGTCCAGGCTGCGTTCATCGCGCATGACGGCTTCCAGTGCGGCTTCTGCACGCCGGGCCAGATCATAAGTGCGATCGGGATGATGCGGGAGGGCCAAGCCGGAGACCATCCGGAGCGGGTGCGCGAGGCGATGAGCGGCAATCTCTGCCGCTGCGGCGCGTATGTCGGGATCACGGAGGCGGTGCTGGACGCGCAGCGGACCATGGCGGCGTCCGGCCGGAGGGACGCGGCATGAATCGCCTCGAATACGCCCGCCCGGCGACGCTCGCCGAGGCCGTCGCGGCGGGCGCCATGCCGGGGGCCGCGTACCTGGCCGCCGGCACCAACCTGATGGACCTGATGAAGGGCGGCGTGATGCGCCCCGGCCATCTGGTCGATATCAGCCGGCTGCCCGGGCTCGACCGGATCGAGCGGCTGGACGATGGCGGCGTGCGGATCGGCGCGCTCGTGCGCAATGCGGACCTGGCCTACGACACGGACTTTGCCCGGCGGTTTCCGGCCGTGGCGGAAGCGCTGCTTTCGGGCGCCTCGGCCCAGCTGCGCAATGCGGCAACGGCGGGCGGCAACCTGCTGCAGCGGACCCGGTGCACGTATTTCTACGACACGGCCAGCGCCTGCAACAAACGCGACCCCGGCGCCGGCTGCGACGCAGTGGGCGGCGAGAACCGGCTGCACGCCATCCTGGGGTGGAGCGAGCACTGCACCGCTACCCACCCGTCCGATTTCTGCGTGCCGCTCACGGCACTCGACGCGGTGGTGGAGCTGGAGGGTCCGAAGGGACGGCGCGACATCCCGCTCGAAAGCTTCCATCTGCTGCCCGGCAGCACGCCGGAGCGGGAAACGGCGCTCGAACCCGGCGAGCTGATCACGGCGGTACGCCTGCCGGCCGAAGCCGCCCGCTTCTCCGCAAACGCCCGCTACCTGAAAATTCGCGAACGCATGTCCTACGCCTTCGCCGTCGTCTCGGCCGCCGCCGCGCTCCGCCTGGACGGCGGAGTGGTCGTGGAGGCCCGGGTCGCGCTGGGCGGCGTCGCGCTGAAACCGTGGCGCGCCCGTGCGGCGGAAGCCGAACTGGCCGGCGCCCGTCCGGACCCCGCCGCCTTCCGCCGGGCGGCCGAGGCGGCGCTGGCCGATGCCAAGCCGTCCGGTGACAACGCCTTCAAGATCGAGCTCGCCCGCCGCATCGTCGTGCGCGCGCTCACGCTGGCCGCCGCGGGCACACCCGAACGCATGCCCGCTCTCCCGGCATCGCCCTTCTCCGGAGCCATCACCCATGCCTGAGATCACGCTCACGCAAGCCCCCGCGCATCTCCGCATGGGGTCGAGCATCGGCCAGCCGCTGACCCGGCGGGAAGGCGTGCTCAAGACCACGGGCGCCGCCCGCTTCGCCGCCGACAACCACCCGCCCGGCATGGTCTATGCAGCACTCGCCGTCAGCAGCATCGCGCGCGGCCGGGTCGTTGCGTTGAATGTGACGGCGGCCAAGGCCCATCCCGGCGTGATCGAGGTGATGACGCCCGCGAACGCGCCCAAGCTCGCGCTGGACCCGGACGCGAAGAACAATCCGTTCATGCTCCGGCTCGACCTGCTGCAGAACGACAAGGTGCGCTACGCCAACCAGCCGGTCGCGGTCGTGGTGGCGGACACCCTCGAGGCCGCGACTGAGGGCGCCGTCCTGTTGGCCCCCCGGTACGAAGCCGAGCCGGCACGCACGGGCCTGGACTCGGACGAAAGCTTCGCACCCCCGGCCGTCGGCGCCGGCAGCCCGGCTGAGGAGACCCACGGCGACCTCGCGGCCGGTCTTGCGGCGGCGTCGGTCCGGATGGAGGCGGTGTACGACACGCCGGCGCAGTACCACAACGCGATGGAGCCCCACGCCATCGTGGCGGCCTGGGACGGCGACACCCTGTCCATCGACACGCCAAGCCAGGGCATGACGATGGCACAGGCCCGCATCGCCGGGCTGTTCGGCATCGCGCCGGAGGGCATCCACATCCGCAGCCCGTTCCTTGGCGGCGGCTTCGGTTCCAAGGGGCTGGTCTCGGGGCCGCAGATCCTCGGCATCATGGCTGCCCGCCTCGTCGGCCGCCCGGTGAAGCTGGTGCTGCGGCGGGAGCAGATGTTCGGCCCCGTCGGGCACCGCGCGCCCACGCGGCAGACGCTGCGGATGGGTGCGGACGGCCAGGGCGCGCTGACGGCGCTGAGCCACCACGCCAAGACCGCCACCAGCACGTTCGACGACTTCATCGAGCCGGCAGCCAATGCCTCCCACGCGCTCTATGCCAGCCCGGCGATCACCACCTCGCACGAGGTCGTGCGGATCGATACGGGCACGCCGTTGTTCATGCGCGCGCCCGGCGAGGCGCCCGGCAGCGCCGCGCTGGAGAGCGCCATCGACGAGATGGCTCTGGCCTGCGGCATGGACCCGCTGGCGTTCCGGCTGAAGAACTACGCCGATGTCGAGCCGATCAGCGGCAAGCCATTCTCCTCCAAGGCGCTGCGCCAGTGCTACGAGCAGGGCGCCGAGCGGTTCGGCTGGGCCAAGCGCCCCCTGGCGCCGCGGCAGATGCGGGACGAGGCCGGCATGCTGGTCGGCTGGGGCATGGGCACTGCGGTGTTCCCGGCGCTGATGTTCCAGGGCCAGGCGCGGGCGTTGCTGCGGCAGGACGGCACGGGCGTGGTGGAAACCGGCGCCCACGACATGGGCCAAGGCGCCTGGACCGCGCTGGCCCAGATCGCGGCGGACTCGCTTGGCCTGGACCTTGATCGGATCGAGTTCCGCTCCGGCATGTCCGACCTGCCGGATGCGGGGATCGCGGGCGGTTCGGCGCACACCGCCACCGTCGGCGCCGCGATCCACGGCGCCGGGGCGGACGTGATCGCCAAGCTGGCGGATTTGGCGATGGGGGACCAGCGCTCGACGCTGTTCGGTGCCGGCTGCGGGGGTGATCGCACGTGAGGGCCGGCTGCACCGGCGCGACGACGAGGCGCGCAGCGAGGCCTATGCCGACATCCTCGCCCGCGCCGGGATGGCGGAGATCGAGGGGCGCGGCACCGGCGCGGCCGATCCGGCGGCGCAATCCGCCTACGCCATGCACGCCCACGGGGCGGTGTTCGCGGAGGTGAAAGTCGATCCGGATTTCGGCCAAATGCGGGTCACACGGCTGGTGGGCGCGTTCGCCGCCGGCACCGTCGTCAACCCGCGCCTGGTCCGCAGCCAGTATTACGGCGGCATGATCTGGGGGGTGTCCTTCGCCCTGCACGAGCATGCCGTGATGGACAAGCGCTCCGGTCGCCCGATGAACCCGAACCTGGCCGAATACCACGTGCCGGTGAACGCGGACGTGCCGAGCATCGAGGCGATCCTGGTCGAGGAACGCGACGTCCACGTGAATGCGCTCGGCATCAAGGGCGTGGGAGAGATCGGCATCACGGGCACGGCGGGCGCCATCGCCAACGCGGTCTGGCACGCGACCGGGGTGCGCGCCCGCAGCTTCCCCATCACGCTGGACCGGCTAATAGAAGCTTAGGGCAGCGCAGCGGGGACTGTCCGGCGTTTTGGATTAAGGACGGTGCCGATCATCAACGCGAGCACGTACTGCCAGGAGGGGTGGCAAACGGGCCGCTGAACGGCGCCATCCGGCCGGCCATATGTTCACACAGCCTCGACCAAGTGCGGCCCGCGCGCCTTGAGCAGCCCACCCTCGCGCGCCGTGTCCAGCATGCGGGTAACCAGGCGCTCAATGGCGTCGTCGCCCAGCTGCCGGTCACTCAGCCCCTCGCGGAACTGCAGAAGGGTGACCAGGGCAAGGCGGCAAGGCGCATAAGCCGGCTGGCCGTGTTTGGGATAAAAGTCGCCGAAGTCGGCGTCGTCGAACATGGCGCCAAGCCGATCGCGAAGAAGCAAGGATTGCCCCGCCGAAACGCAGCGCGGGCAACGCGGGCGGTGTCATCGGGCACGGGCGGAAGCGGCTGCTGTGGACGAAGCGACATTGAGGGTTTCCGGACAGGAAACCCGCCCAACGCTGACGCCTGCATCTGGCTGCCGAATTCTCCAACGGTGTCCAAGGGCTGGCTGCACCCAGCCGACTTCCTCCCAAGTCAGACTCGGTGCCAAGCGTGGAACTCACTCCATTCACGAATGCCTAAGTGGCGCTACCGTGGCGTTGCGGCGCGTTGCAGCCGGTCGTTGATCGCGGCCCCTAGCCCTTCCATCGGCACCGGCATTGCCGCGATGCACGCCAGGCCCAGCCGGGCGCCCTCGGCGTCGAGCCAGCGGAGGCCGGCGAACAGGCGGGCGGCGGCTTCGACCGGGTCGGCGGCACGGCTGAGGTCGAACACCACGCCGGCGCCGGGCAGCGGCTGGCCGAATGCGAGCAGCGCTTCGTCCGGCCCGGTCGCGACAGCGTCCAGGCGCACGGGCAGGGCCGGGGCGTAATGCGACACCATGAGCCCGGGGGAACGCAGCGTGCGGGCGCCCTCGGCGGCGGCGGGCGCGATGCCGCGTCCGACCGGGCCGATCAGGGCGACGATCCGCTCCTCCGAAACGCCGCCGGGCCGCAACAGGAAGGCGCGCCCGCCCGTCAGGTCCAGAACCGTCGACTCGACGCCGACCGCGCACGGCCCGCCGTCGATGACGGCCGCGATCCGCCCGCCCAGCCCGTCCAGCACATGGTCGGCGGTGGTGGGCGACACCTGGCCGGACCGGTTCGCCGAGGGTGCTGCGACCGGCCGTCCCACGGCTCGCAGCAGCGCCAGCGCGTCCGTGTGATGCGGCACACGGACCGCGAGCGTGTCCAGCCCGGCGCCCGCGAGCAGCGCCACCGGGCAGGTGATCCGGCGTGGCAGCACCAGGGTCAACGGGCCGGGCCAGAACGCCGCTGCCAGGATGCGGGCGGCGTCGGTGGCCTCGACGTGGGCGAACGCGTCCCCGGCTTCCGGGTAGTGGCAGATCAGCGGATTGAAATGCGGCCGGCCCTTGGCGTTGAAAATGGCCGCGACAGCGTGGTTGCTGGTCGCGTCGGCACCGAGCCCGTACACCGTCTCGGTCGCAAAGGCGACCAGCTTGCCGTCGAGCAGGAGCGCCGCCGCCTGGGCGATATCCGTGCTGCGAAGACGCTCGGTCATCGCCCCGTGCAGATGAACGGCGGGTTCTCCCACCCCGGCTTGGCGTAGCGCAGCCGCGCGCCGTCCATGTCGCGGCACTGCCCGCCCGCCGCCTCCAGCACCGCTTGCGGCGCCGCGGTGTCCCACTCCATCGTGCGCCCGAAGCGGGGATACAGGTCGGCTGCCCCTTCCGCCACGCGGCAGAACTTCAGCGCCGAGCCGATATTGCCGACCGACGCGACCGTGCGCCCCTGCAGGAAGGCGTCCAACCGCTTGTCCGAGGCGTAGTGCCGCGACGCCAGGACGGCAAGGCCTTCGGGAGGCGGCGTTCGCACCGAAATGACGCGCTCGCCGGCGCCCGTGCGCTTCCACGCGCCGCGGCCGACGATGCCGCCGAACAGCTCGCCGTACGCGGGCACGCCGACCACGCCCAGCACGCACGCATCGCTGCGCACCAGGCCGATGTTGACGGTGAACTCGTCCCTGCCAGCCGCGAACTCCCGCGTGCCGTCCAGCGGATCGACCAGCCAGAACGTCTCGCCGGGCGCGTGGTCCAGCCCGGCCGCGAACTCCTCCTCGGCGATCACCGGGATGTCCGGCGCGGCGGCGCGCAGGCCGCGGACGATCAGCGCCTCCGCCTGGTGGTCCGCCTCGGTGACCGGAGACTGGTCGCTCTTACTCAACGTTTCGAATCCGCGGGCGCGGACGGCGAGGATGATGGCCCCGGCCTGGCGGGCGAGGTCGGCGGCAAGGGAGAGCAGGGCGGCGTCGTCCATCCCCGCAGTCTTAGCCGGGCGGCGGGTCCTGGCAAAGCGGGGATGCGCTGCTACACTGTCGCATCATCCTGGAATGGGAGCCACCATGCTCGATATCGCCTTCGCCAAGCCTGCCCTGCCGAAGTCCGGCGCCCTCGCGCTTTTGGTGGCGGAGGAAGCGGCACCGGCCGGGTTGCGGGCGGCGGCGGACGCGGCGACGGGCGGGGCGCTGGCGCGGGCGCTGGGAGCGTCGAAGTTCACCGGCAAGGCCGGGCAAAGCTGCACGGTGCTGGCGCCCGGCGGTGGATTGACCCGGATCGTCGCCGTGGGCCTAGGCAAGCTCGCCGAGTTGACCGCGCACGGCATGGAGGAAGCGGGCGGCACCCTGGCCGCCGCCCTCGCCGGCGAGCCCGAGGCGGCGCTCGCAGCGGACGTTTTCGACGCGGGACGCGCCGCCTCCGCCGCGATGGGCGCCGTGCTGCGCAGTTACCGCTTCGACCGCTACCGCACCAAGGAGAAGCCAGAGGACAAGCCGAAGCTCGATCGCCTGACGATCCTGGCCGACGACGCTGCCGGCGCACGTGCCGCGTGGGAGAAGCTGCGGCCGGTGGCACACGGCGTGTTCCTGTCGCGTGACCTGATCAGCGAGCCGCCCAACGTGCTGTTTCCCGCCGAGATGGCCGATCGCTGCCTCGCGCTGCAGGAGCTCGGCGTGGAGGTGGAGGTGTTCGGCCCCAAGGAGATGACCAAGCTCGGCTTCGGCATGCTGATGGGCGTGTCGCTTGGCAGCGACACCGAGCCGCGGATGGTGGTGATGCGCTGGAACGGCGCGTCCGGCAGCACCAAGCCGGGCAAGAAGGGCAAGAAGTCCGATGCGTCGGCTACGCAACCACTCGCCTTCATCGGCAAGGGCGTTACCTTCGACACCGGCGGCATCAGCATCAAGCCGGCCGGCGGGATGGAGGACATGAAGTGGGACATGGCCGGCGCCGGCGCGGTGGTCGGCCTGATGGCGGCGCTGGCCGGACGCAAGGCCGCCGTCGACGTGGTGGGGCTGGTCGGCCTGGTCGAGAACATGCCCGGCTCCCGCGCGCAGCGGCCCGGCGACGTCGTGACCAGCTACTCCGGGCAGACGGTCGAGATCATCAACACCGACGCCGAGGGCCGGCTGGTGCTGGGCGACGTGCTTTGGTACTGCCAGCAGCGCTTCAACCCGGTGTTCATGATCGACCTCGCGACCCTGACGGGCGGGATCATCGTCAGCCTCGGCCACGAATACGCCGGATTGTTCAGCAACGACGACGCGCTGGCGCAGAAGCTGTCCGCAGTCGGGCAGGCGTGGGACGAGAAGCTGTGGCGCATGCCGCTGGGCGACGCCTACGACAAGATGATCAAGTCCGACATCGCCGACATGAAGAACGTCGGCGGCCGGCCCGGCGGCTCCATCAGCGCCGCCTGCTTCGTGCAGCGCTTCGTCAACGGCAAGCCATGGGCGCACCTTGACATCGCCGGCACCGCCTGGAGCACCAAGGACACGCCGATTATACCGAAGGGCGCCACCGCGTTCGGCGTCCGCCTGCTCGATCGCCTCGTCGCCGAGCATTACGAAGGTTGAAGGTCCGTCTCGGCCGGACCGCGCCGAAAGCGGAGGCGACCGTGCGCCCGGTCCGCGCCGGGGACGTGACCGCTCGCGCCGGGATGGCCGGGTTCGCTGGGGACGCCGGCGAGACACGCGAGCTGTTCGACCCGGGCCGCACGTTGCTGGTGAGCGTTGAGGAGACGCCATCCGCAGCGGCGCTGGAGCGGAGGGGGGCGTGCGCTGTGGCGAAGCTGCTCGATCTGCGCCGCGTCGCGCTGGACCTGCGCGGCTGGGCCCCGGATCAGGCGACAGCATTCATGATGGGCGCCGTGCTGCGTGCTTGGCGCTTCGACCGGCTCAAGACCCGCCGCGAGGACGGCGCCCCGCAACTGTCGCGCATCGACGTCATCACCGATGCCCCCGACGAGCTGCGCCCGGCTTGGGACCGCGCCGGCTGCGTGCTGGAGGGCGTCGCCTTCGCCCGCGCGCTTGTGGCCGAACCGGCCAACCAGCTGACGCCGGCCCGTTTCATCGCCCGGCTCGACTGGTTGGTGGCGTCGGGGATCGAACTCGGCGTCCTGGACGGGCGGGCGCTGCACCGAGCGGGGCTGGGCGGCTTGCTGGCGGTCGGCGGCGGGTCGGCAAACCCGCCGGCGCTGGCCGTGCTGCGCTGGCGCGGGACGATCGACGCCGATCCGGTCGTGTTCGTCGGCAAGGGCGTCACCTTCGACACCGGCGGGATTTGCATCAAGCCGGCAGCCGGAATGGAGGCCATGCGCGAGGACATGGCCGGCGCTGCCGCGTGCGCCGGGGCGATGCTGGCATTGGCGCTCCGCCGTTCGCCGGCCCCGGTGGTGGCCGTGTTGGCGTTGGCCGAGAACGCGGTCGGCGGGGGCAGCTACCGCCCGTCCGACGTGCTGCGCATGGCCGACGGCAGCACCGTCGAGGTCATCGACACCGATGCAGAGGGCCGGCTGGCGCTGGCGGACGCCCTGGCTTGGTCGCGCCAGCAGCTCCGGCCCGCCGCACTGGTCGACCTGGCCACGCTGACCGGCAGCATCATCACCGCACTCGGGCACCAGATGGCTGGGCTGTTCGACAACGACCCGGCATTCGCCGCCCAGGTCGCGGCCGCCGGGTCCGCCGTCGGCGAACCAGCCTGGCGCATGCCGATCGGCAAATCCCACCGCGAGGACCTCGCCTCCGACATCGCCGACCTCCGCCAGTGCGCCTTGGGCCGCCACCAGCCCGACGCCTCCCAGGCAGCGGCCTTTCTGCGCGAGTTCGCGGGAGCGGTGCCCTGGGTTCACCTGGATATCGCCGGCATGGAAACGCGCGAGAAGGCGACGGACCAGCACGCCGCCGGGCCGAGCGGCTACGGCGTGCGACTGCTGGACCGCCTGGTCGCCCAGCGCTTCGAACACCCGCACCGTTGACCGCCATCGGCTTCTACCACCTGACCCGAACCGGCGCCGACCAGGCGCTGCCGAAGCTGCTCGGGCGCACCTTGGCCGTGGGACAGCGTGCCGTCGTGCGCTGTGGCACGCCCGAGCGCCTGGCTGCCCTCGACGCGTCGCTGTGGACGTCGTCCGATCCCGACTGGCTGCCCCACGGCAGCGCCCGCACCGGCGAAGCCGACCTGCAGCCGATCTGGCTGACCTTGGCGGACGAAGCCCCCAACGGCGCCCGCTTCCTGTTCCTGCTGGACGGCGTTCCAGCCAACCTGGCAGCGTTCGACCGGGTATTCGACCTGTTCGACGGGCGGGACGATTCGGCGGTCGTAGCAGCGCGGGCGAGGTGGTCGGCGGCAAAGGCGGACGGCCACACGTTGACCTACTGGCAGCAGGGCGATCGCGGCTGGGTGCAGAAGTCCGAATGAGCAACACCGCATAATTCTTTTGCCAGGCAATGTTTGCGTCACATCTGGGACACACTTCGGCGTGTAACTTGGGCGAGTTCAACACGCGGAGACTTGCATCGTGACGACCGTCAGCGCCTCGGTCCTGCCGTTTCCGGCTGTAAGCTTCGAGCTCGACGCGCCGCCGGCGTTCCTGTCTCCGGCCGACATGGCGCAGCGGCTACGCAAAGCCTATTCCAAGGATGCGCGCTGCTTCGCCGCGACGATCCACGAAGATTCCGCGTGGGCGAACGATCATTGGGCCGCCTATTGGGCTGACGTTCTCCGCCTGGTTTGACCCGGCGTCACGACGCTTCCAGCGCCTCCTCCGCCTCCAGCCACGCCATCTCCGCCGCATCCAGCTCCCGCGCGATCGCGGCCAGGCGGGTGTTCGCCGTGGTAACCTCGGCGACCCGTCCAGGCGCGTAGATGGCCGGGTTGGCCAGCAGCTGCTCGATCGCGACGCGCTCGGCCGTGAGCTTGCTCACCAGCGTCTCCGCGGCTTTTGCCTGGCGCCGCAACGGAGCTGATTGCACGCGCGCCTCCGCCCGCTCGCGCCGGTCATCGCGCCGTGTTGGCGCTTCGGTGCGGGCAGGGCGCGCACGTTCGATAAGCAGGCCGCGGTAGTCGTCGAGGTCGCCGTCATAGGCGCGGGCGGCGCCGTCGGCGATCAACCATAGCCGGTCGGCCACCAACTCAACCAGATGTGGATCGTGCGTGATCAGCAGCACGGCGCCGCGAAAATCAGCCAGTGCGCGCACCAATGCCTCGCGGGCGTCGATATCGAGATGGTTCGTCGGCTCGTCCAGGATGAGCAACTGCGGCGCGTCGCGGGTGGCGAGCGCCAGCAGCAGCCGGGCCCGCTCGCCGCCCGACAGGTCGCCGACGTTTGTGTCTGCCCGGTCGGCGTCCAGGCCGAAACGCGCGAGCTGGGAGCGGACCTGCGGCGGGGTGGCGCGGACGCCGAGCGCGCGGGCCATGTGGTCCACCGGCGATTCGGCCGCGACCAGTTCGTCCGCCTGGTGCTGGGCGAAGTAGCCGACCCGCAGCTTGGGCGCGCGGCGCAGCTCGCCGGACAGCGGCTGCAGGCGGCCGGCGAGCAGCTTGGCCAGGGTGCTCTTGCCGTTGCCGTTGGCGCCCAGCAGCGCAATCCGGTCCTCGGTGTCGACGCTGAGCGACACGTCCCTCAGCACCGCGCGGCCGTCATAGCCGGCGCTGACGCGGTTCAGCACCAGGATCGGCGGCGCCAGCCGGGCAGACTCGGGAAAGTCGAAGCGGGTAGGGGCGTCCTCCACCACGGTGTCGATCACCGGCAGCTTTTCAAGCGCCTTCAGCCGAGCCTGTGCCTGCCGGGCCTTGGTCGCCTGGGCGCGGAACCGGTCCACGAAGGCTTGCATGTGCGCCCGCTGCGCCGCGATCCGCTCGGCCGCGCGGGATTGCTGCATCGCCTGCTCGGTGCGGATGCGGACGAATTCGGTGTAGCCGCCGGGCGTGAGGCTGAGGCGGCGCGCGTCCAGGTGCGCGATCGATTCCACCGCGCGGTCCAGCAAGCCGCGATCGTGGCTGACGATCAGCGCCGCCCCGGGAAAGCGGGCGAGCCAGCCCTCCAGCCACATGGTCGCTTCCAGGTCGAGGTGGTTGGTCGGCTCGTCCAGCAGCAACAGGTCGGGCTGGGCGAACAGCGCCGTCGCGAGCGCGACCCGCATGCGCCAGCCGCCGGAGAACGACTGCACCGGGCGGGCCTGCGCGTCGGTGTCGAACCCGAGCCCGGCCAGGATGCTGGCGGCCCGGGCAGGGGCCGCGTCGGCGCCGATCGTGCGCAGCCGTTCGTGGACCTCCGCCAACCGGTGCGGCTCGGCGTGCTCGGCTTCGGCGAGCAGGGCCAGGCGCTCGGTGTCGCCTTCCAGCACGGTGTCGAGCAGCGACGCCGGGCCGGAGGGCGCTTCCTGCCGGACCTGGGCCATGCGGGCGCGGGCGGCGAGGTGGATGGCGCCGCCGTCCAGCGGCAGCTCGCCCGCGATGGCGCGCAGCAGGGTCGATTTGCCGGCGCCGTTGCGCCCGACCAGGCCGATGCGCCGCCCGGCGTCCACCCGCAAATCGGCGTGGTCGAGCAGCACCCGCCCGGCCATCCGTATCGTCGCGTCCTCGATCGTGAGCAGGCTCATGAGCGGGGATGTAGCGCGCGGGACGGCGGTGTAGAAGCCGAGGCGGCGCTACAGTGAGGCGCAGCAAGGAAGCGCCCGCATGCCGACCCGCCAATCCGTCGATCTCACAGGCTATCCCGACCTAGTCGTGATCTACCTCGGCATGCGCGTCAGCCGGTTGAGCGGCGCGCGCACCTTGCTCGGGTTCGGGCCGAAGCTGGCTGCCATCGACAAGCACAAACCCGACGGGCTGCTGGCGCACGAACTGATGCTGTTCAGCCTGCGCCACCTCGGGTTCCGCCAGTACTGGCGCGACCTCGACAGCCTGGAGGCGTTCTCCCGCAGCGACCCGCACCGGCTGTGGTGGCAAAGCTTCGTGAAGGACACCGGCGGCACCGGGTTCTGGCATGAAACCTACCGGATCAAGGGCGGCATGGAGGCGATCTACCTCGACATGCCGAAGATCGGTTTCGCCGCTTTCGCGCCCGAGCGGACGCCCGAGGGCCCGTTCATGACCGCCCGAGGCCGGCTTGCCCCTGGCCGCGCCACCGTCTAAAGCGCAACCAATCCATAAGAGCGGAACGAAGTCATGGCCATCGAGCGCACACTTTCCATCATCAAGCCCGACGCGACCCGGCGCAACCTGACCGGCAAGGTCAACGCCTGCCTGGAGGACGCCGGGCTGCGCATCGTGGCCCAGAAGCGCCTGCAACTGACCCAAGGCATGGCGGAGGCGTTCTACGCCGTGCACCGCGAGCGCGGGTTCTTCAAGGACTTGGTCGGGTTCATGGTATCCGGCCCGGTCGTGGCGCAAGTGCTGGAAGGTGACGACGCGGTGGCCGCCAACCGCCGCATCATGGGCGCCACCGACCCGGCGAAGGCCGAGCCCGGCACCGTCCGCGCGCAGTTCGCCGAAAGCATCGAGGCGAACACGGTCCACGGCTCGGACAGCGTCGAGATCGCCGCCACCGAGATCGCCTTCTTCTTTGCCGGCACCGAGATCGTGGGGTGAGGACGCGGGCGGCCCTGCTGCTGCTGGTCGGCCTCGCCGCCTGCAACAGCAGCCGTCCAATCCCGCCGGCGCATCGCGCTGAGCCGGTGACGCCGCCGGCCGCCATCGACGGACGCTACATCGGCATCGCCCGCCTGATCCGCGCCGACACGCCCGGCTGCCCCCGCAGCGGCCCGCGGGTGATCACGGTCGCGAATGGCACGTTGACCTTGCAGTACCGCGGCACGCCGCGGACGTCATACGACTTGTCGGCCACAGTTTCGCCGGATGGCGCGATCCATGGCAGCGACGGCCGCGGCACTATCGACGGCCAGATCAGCGGGGACCACATGGACCTGACCGTCACCAGCCCGATCTGCGACCTGCGGTATGCGCTGAACCGCGTCTAGCGGAGGTGAGTGCACTAGCCCTGCTAGCCCTGCCGCCAAATATCGTTCGCCGTCAGGTTCACGCCTGCCACGTTCAGGCGCACGCCGTCCGCGATCTGCATCTGTGTGCCGCCGTTGTCATGGCTGGCACTGGCGAGCAGCGCGTCTGTGGACCCGGCATATCCCACTAGGTCGAGATGGTCGGTGCCCTGCTTGAAGGCATCGAGCATGACCTGGTTGCCGCCGCCAACCTGGTTGATGGCGCTGTTGATGACGACGAACGTGTCGGTTCCGGACCCGGCGTGCATCTCTTTGGTGCCGGAACCCGCCACCATGACGTCGTTGCCGCTGCCGCCAAGCATGATGTTGGAGGGTGAAGGCGTGGCGCCCATGAATGGCCCCGTAGGCGCCGTGTATTGCCCCTGGTGGCCCTCCATGTAGTTGTTTCCGCTGGAAGTCCGCGCGTCCATGACGTTGGCGGAGTTCTCCCCGCCAACCAGGCCGTCCCCGGCCGCGCCGCTGGCGATCATGTTGTTCGAGCCGTGGTTGGACCCGTAGAGCGTCGAGGTCTTCAATCCGGCGGCCAGCGTATTCTGGGCCTCAAACTCCATGGCTCTCCCCCGGACGACGCCGCCCATCTCGCCGCCGACGGCCACGCCGCCGCCCTGGCCGAAATTGACGTTGGTGACATCGGCCCCGCCGGCCAGGACGACGGAAAAGCCGGTTCCGCCGATGAAGCTCATGACGCCGGCGGTGCAGGTGACGAACACGCTGCTGTCGCCCATGGCGGCGACCGAGCTGTTGCCTTCAGCGAAGGCGTATTGGGGGACGCCGATGCCGAAGATGTTCACGGTGTCGCCGTGGCCGAAAGTGGTGACACTGCCGTTGTTGACCTTGGCGATGTCGCTGTCGCCGTAGACGGCCACCTTGTCGTGGCCGCCAGAGAACGAGGTGCTGCTCAGGAACGTCTCGTCGGCTCCGACGAGGTAGACGGTGTTCCCGTCGCCGTCACCGTCGCCACTGGCGAGGCCGCTGGCGCTGGTGATGGTGTCGCTGTCGCCGTATGCGATGGCGGTGTCGCCGGTGTGCCCGGCGAGGCTGAGCGTTGCGTGAGGGGCCGTAACCGAGAGGAACGCCATGGAAGGTTGCCTTTGATGGACGGCTAAAAAGGGTGCTAACTAGCGTCAGTCTCCGCAAGAACTCTGTGAAATAACTAAAGACAGACGATGGTAATCACCCACGATCCATTAACGCTAATGCCTTTGCCTTATTTATAAATCCTGCAATAATACGTCAAAAGTATTATAAACAGGCATCTTGCTGTGGCGCACTAGATGATTGAGGGTAAAGGCTTACCCAGCGTCGAAGCCTGCGATTGGTGTGATACCCGTTGGCGTAAAAGCTGACCCCTCCCTTTGGCGTAATGCGTGGACCAGATTGGGCCGCGAACGCCGGCACGGTCAGGTCGAGACTTATGGCAACTGGTATGAAAGCCTAGAAATGCTACGCGGGCGGATGGTGGTCAGTCAGCTCTAACCGACCTTCGATGCGCTGGACCCGATCCTCAAGCGTGTCTGTCCGAAGACTGGCGATGGCGGAGTGTTCGGACATCCCGGCTAAGTCGCAGCGCATGCCAGCAACCGCAATCTCGACGCCCGACATGCGGCGTTTGAGATCATGCACGTCCACGGCCAGAGCGGCTATGTCGCTACGAATGGCGCGTAGAAGTTCAAGCACCAAATTATCAGACGAGAAAGAAGTCGTCAGTATCCTCGTGCAAGTGCCAGATGAACTCGCCCTTGACCTTGACTACCGTCACATCGTGGCCGTTGGAACGCTCCAAAATCTTGGGCGACCAGTGCTCGGAGAAGCCTGCCAACCTTTCATCCAGGTTGACGACCGGAATGTCAGGTCAGGAAGATCGCCATTCCAACCAGCACGAGGACCACCGCGATGACGGCGCCGGTGGTGAACGTGGTGAACGACGACCAGAACTTCTGGCGGTCGGCCACGAACAACTCGCCTGCGTCGGGTCCGGTGGTGGTGGTGGGCTGGGTAACGGGTTCGGCCATGGTGCGCCCTTGCTGCGGCGATGAAATCGGAAATAGGTTTTTACGGCGCGCGCGGCGGCAGTGGCAAGGGACTGCACAGCGCCACCTGTGCGTTCGGGAACCTGGGCGATTGCCCGGCAGCGATGGCCAGCGCCGCCGGATAGATCGCGTGCTCCTGCGCCAGCACCCGCGCGGCGAGCGTGTCCGGATCGTCGCCGGGCAGCACGGGGACGGCCGCTTGGGCGAGGATCGGACCCTCGTCCATCACCTCCGTCACCCAGTGGACCGTGCAGCCATGCAGCTTCGCCCCCGCCGCAAGCGCGCGAGCATGGGTGTGCAGGCCCGGGAACGCCGGCAGCAGCGAAGGATGGATGTTCAGCATCCGCCCCGCCCAACGCCCTACGAGGTACGGCGTCAGCAGCCGCATGTAGCCCGCCAGGCACACCAATTCGATCTGGTGGCGGTCAAGTTCCGCTTGGATCGCGGCCTCGTGCGCGGCCCGGTCGCGTCCAAATGGGCGATGGTCAATGCAGGCGTTTGCAATGCCGGACGTGGCGGCACGGTCCAGCGCCCGCGCTCCGGGCTGGTTGGACAGCACGAGGTCGATCGTCGCCGGGTAGCCGGGGACGGCGGCGGCAGCGATCAACGCATCCATGTTGCTGCCCTTGCCGCTCGCTAGGACCGCAGTCCGGATACGGCCTGGCGTCACCGGATCTCGATCGTGCCCGGGCCGTCCGCGGCCTCGATGCGGCCGATGGCGTAAACCGTCTCGCCGTGCTGCCCGAGCAGGGCGGTCGCGGCTGCGGCGTCGTCGACCACGAGCGCCATGCCGATTCCGCAGTTGAACACTCGCAGCATCTCGTCTGCCGCGACGCCGCCGCGTTGGCCCAGCCAGCCCATCACCGCCGGCCGCGGCCAAGACGCGGCCTCCAGCACCGCGCGGGTGTTCGGCGGCAGCACGCGGGGCAGGTTTCCTGGCAGTCCGCCGCCGGTGATGTGGGCGGCGGCGCGCAGCAGCTTGGCCCGGTGCAGCGCCAGCAGCGGTTTGACATAGATCCGAGTCGGCTTCAGCAGCGCCTCGGCGAGATCGTGGCCGGCCGCGAACGGCGCCGGAGCATCCCAGTCAAGGCCGCTATCCTGCACGATCCGCCGGACTAGCGAGAAACCGTTCGAATGCACCCCGGAGCTGGCCAGGCCCAGCACCATCTGCCCCGGCCTCACCCCGCGTGGCAACAGGGCATCGCGCTCGGCCGCGCCGACCGCAAATCCCGCCAAATCGTAGTCGCCACTGGCATACAGCCCCGGCATCTCCGCCGTCTCGCCGCCGACCAGGGCGCAACCGGCTTGCCGGCACCCCTCGGCGATGCCGGCGACGACGCGCGCGGCTTGCTCCACATTCAGCGACCCCGTGGCGAAGTAGTCCAGGAACAACAGCGGCTCGGCGCCCTGCACGACGAGGTCGTTGACGCACATCGCGACCAGGTCGATTCCGACCGTGTCGTGCCGCCCGGTGTCGATGGCGATTTTGAGCTTGGTGCCCACCCCGTCGGTGGTGGAAACCAGCACTGGATCGGTGAACCCGGCGGCCTTGAGATCGAACAGCGCGCCGAACCCGCCAAGGCTGCCCATCACGCCGGGTCGCTCGGTGCTGCGCGCCAGCGGCCTGATGCGGTCCACCAGCGCATCGCCGGCGGCAATGTTCACGCCCGCCTCACGGTAGCTCGTCATGGTCATCCTTAGATGGTGTGGCTGGGCGCGCGGTCGGCTAAGGTCTGGCGATGAGGCGAAACAACCACAGCGCCCCCCTCGGCGCAATCAGGACCGGCCGGTGAGGGACCAGCCCGCCCGGGTCGAGCCGCGCTATGCCGTAGCCCTGCCGGCCCAATCGGAACCGGGGCCGCCGCACTCCACCCGCGGCCAGCGCATGGCGCTGCTGGCCGGTCTTCTCATCGTGGTGCTGCTCGCGTTGCAGCTGTTCGTCGGAATCCTGCTTCCGTTCGTCATGGCCGCCGGAATCGCCTACTTCCTCGACCCGCTCGCCACGCGGCTGACGCGGGCCGGCATGCCGCGGGGGTCGGCCGCATTGCTGCTCGTCACCGGCCTGCTCGCCGCCGGGCTGATGTTTGCGCTGCTGCTATACCCGCTGATCCTGTCGCAGCTCGGCATCCTGATCTCGCGCGTGCCGGCCTACGTGGCGGCGCTGCGGGACTGGGCGGGCGAGGTGATCGCCCACCTGCAGCAGCGGCTCGGGTCCGAATATGTCGACAGCCACCTGCGCGACCTCGTCAGCGGGCAGGCGGGATCGATGCTGGGCTTCCTGGCCGGCGCCCTGACCCGGATCGTCGGCGGCGGATTCGCGATTTTCAACGTCCTCTCCCTGCTGGTCGTCACCCCCGTCGTCGCGTTTTATCTGCTGCGCGACTGGCCCGGCGTGATCCGCCGCGTCGATGGCTGGCTGCCCCGCCGCTACGAGGGCGTGCTGCGGGCGCAGGCGGTGGAGGTGGACCGAATCCTTTCCGCCTGGCTGCGCGGGCAGGCGTTGTGCTGCGTGGTGCTGGCGCTGTTCTACGCTTTGGCGCTGCAACTGGTCGGGCTCGACCTCGGGCTGATCGTCGGCATTTCGGCCGGCGTGCTGTCGTTCATTCCGTATGTCGGCAGCATCACCGGGGGCGTCACCTCCATCGGGCTCGCCTTCGCGCAGTTCCCGTCCTGGATGGGCGTCGCGGAAGTGGCGGCCGTGTTCGTCGCCGGGCAGGTGCTGGAAGGCTATGTCATCTACCCGCGCTTCCTCGGCGACCGGGTAGAACTGCACGCGGTGTGGGTGATCTTCGCCCTGTTTGCGGGCGGCGCGGCGTTCGGCTTTCTCGGCGTGCTGCTCGCGGTGCCGGTCGCGGCCGTCATCGGGGTGCTGGCGCGGTTCTGGCTGCGGCGGTATCTGGCGAGCCCATTGTACCTGGACCCTCCGCCGACATGAGTGAGGCCCGCCAGCTGGCGCTCCCGTTCAGCCACACGGCGCAGTACGACGCCGCCGACTTCCTTGCCGACGCTTCAAATGCCGAAGCGCTGGCCTGGCTCGCGCGCACCCCCGATTGGCCCGGGGGACGCCTAGCGATCTGGGGCGACGAGGGACGCGGCAAGACGCACCTGCTGCACGCCTGGGCCGAGCAGGAGCACGCGGCGCTGCTGTCGGGCGCCACCCTGCGCGGCCTGGTGCCGCTGCCGCGCTCGGGCGGGATCGCGGTCGATGACGCCGACATCGCCGCCGAGGAGCCGCTGCTGCATCTGCTGAACGCCGCCGCCGAAGCTCACCTGCCGGTGCTGCTGGCCGGACGCGCCGCCCCGGCGCGCTGGCCGACCGAACTGCCCGATCTCGCCAGCCGTTTGCGCGCGATCGTCGCCGCCGAACTGCACGTCCCCGGCGATGACATGCTGCGAGCCTTGCTGGCGCGTTTGTTGTCCGACCGCCAACTTGCCGTTTCGGAGCCGCTGCAGGACTGGCTGCTGTTGCGCCTGCCGCGCGATCCGGCGGCGCTGCGGGAAGCCGCCGCCCGGCTCGACCGCGCTGCGTTGGCGCAGGGGGGGCGCGTGACCCGCCCCGTCGCGGCAACCGTGCTCGTGGGCTTCGGCGCCGATGATGAGGAGTTCACGCCCGAGTCGCCCTCCATGCCCTGCTTGATCTAGGATCGCGCCATGAGCCGCACCAGTTCCGTCGTCCGCGTCGTCGATCACCCACCGACCGAAGCCCTGGCGCCAGCCGAAGGCATCGGGCCGGACAGCCCCGACCGCTTCATCAACCGCGAATTGTCTTGGCTGGACTTCAACCAGCGCGTCGTCGAGGAGGCGCAGAACCCGCGTCACCCGCTGCTGGAGCGGCTGCGCTTCGTGTCCATCAGCGCCTCCAACCTGGACGAGTTCTACTCGGTGCGCGTCGCCGGGCTGATCGGCCAAGCCAAGGCCGGCGTCACGGCGGTATCGGCGGACGGGCGGACGCCGGGCCAGCAGCTCGACGAAATCCAGGCCCGGGCGGCGCGGCTGATGGAGCTGCAGCAGGCAGCCTGGATCGAGTTGCGGGGACTGCTGCGCGACGCCGGGCTGGAGGTGTGCGAGACGGCGAAGCTGAACGCGGCCGATCGCGGCTGGCTGTCGGCTTTCTTCATGGACCGGGTGTTCCCGGTGCTGACCCCGCTCGCCATCGACCCGGCGCATCCGTTCCCGTTCATCCCCAACATGGGACTGGTCATGGTGCTGAAGCTGCACCGCGACGAGGACAACGTCGTGATGAACGCGATGATCCCGCTGCCGACCCAAGTCGAGCGGTTCATCCGCCTGCCGCCTCCCGAGGGGGTGCAAGCCACGCCGCCGCCGATCCGCTTCGTGCTGCTGGAGGACCTCGTCAGCCTGTTCCTCGGCATGCTGTTCCCTGGCTACCGCGCGATCGGGCAGGGCACATTCCGGCTGATCCGCGACACCGACGTGGAGTTCGAGGAGGAGGCGGAGGACCTGGTGCGGTCCTACGAAACCGCGCTGAAGCGCCGCCGCCGGGGTGTCGGCATCCATCTGTCGATCGACGCCGCCATGCCGTTCGACCTGCGCGACCTGGTGGTGGACGAGCTGGACGTGGACGACCCCAACATTCCCGGCAACGAGGTGCTGCTGCAGCACGGCATCCTCGGCGCCGCGGACCTGAAGCAGCTGATCGTTGACGACCGGCCGGACCTGCTGTTCCCGCCGTACACGCCGCGGTTCCCCGAGCGCATCCGCGACTTCGGCGGCGACTGCTTCGCGGCGATCCGGGCCAAGGACATCATCGTCCACCATCCGTTCGAGAGCTTCGACGTGGTGGTGCAGTTCCTGCGCCAGGCCGCCGCCGACCCCTCGGTGGTGGCGGTGAAGCAGACGCTGTACCGCACCAGCCGCGACAGCCCGATCGTGAAGGCGCTAATCGAGGCGGCGGAGGCGGGCAAGTCGGTGGTGGCCCTGATCGAGCTGCGGGCACGCTTCGACGAGGAGGCCAATATCCGCCTTGCGCGCTCGATGGAGGCGGTCGGGGTGCAGGTGGTGTACGGGTTCGTGCAGCTGAAGACGCACGCCAAGCTGAGCCTGGTGGTGCGGCGCGAGGGCGGCACCTTGCGGTCCTACGCGCATTTCGGCACCGGCAACTACCACCCGTTCACCGCGCGCATCTACACCGATCTGAGCTTCTTCACCTGCGATCCCGACCTGACGCGCGACTCGGCCCGGCTGTTCAACTACATGACCGGGTACGCCAGGCCGGAGCGGATGGACAGCCTGGCATTCAGCCCGCTGACGACCCGCAGCACCCTGATGGCAATGATGGAGCGCGAGATCGAGAACGCGCGCGAGGGCCGGCCGGCAGGGATTTGGCTCAAGATGAACTCGCTGGTCGACGCCAACCTGATCGACAAGCTGTACGACTGCTCGCGCGCGGGGGTCCGGGTGATGTGCATCGTCCGCGGCATCTGCTGCCTGCGGCCCGGCGTGCCTGGCCTCTCGGAGAATATCCGGGTGAAGTCGATGGTCGGGCGGTTCCTGGAGCACAGCCGCATTTACTGTTTCGCGAACGGCCACAAGCTGCCCAGCCGGCGCGCTAGCGTGTTCATCAGCAGCGCCGACTGGATGGCGCGCAACATGGAGTGGCGGGTGGAGAGCCTGGTGCCGATCCACAACCCGACGGTGCACGCGCAGGTGCTGGACCAGATCATGGTGGTGAACTTGAAGGACAACATGCAGTCGTGGGAGTTGGGGGCGAGTGGCGCCTGGACGCGGGTGCCGCCGGGCAATAAGCCGGTGTCGGCGCATGATTACTTTATGACCAACCCGTCGTTGTCGGGACGCGGCTCGGCGCTGCACGGCCCGATCGCGCCCGCGACCAGCGCCGCCCACCGCCGCCCCGACCGCGTGACGCAGGATTGATGGCCCGCGATTTAGCTGGGCGGAGGCGCTGCGCGGTCGTCGATCTCGGCTCCAACTCGGTGCGCCTGGTGGTGTTCGAGGGGCGTGGGCGCAACCCGGTGGCGATCTTCAACGAGAAGGCGGTGCTGCGGCTCGGCCGTGGGTTGCAGACGACGGGGCGGCTGAACGAGGAGGGCATGGCCGGGGCGTTGACGGTGATGAACCGGTATCAGGCCATCGCGCGCGCGATGGGAGCCGATCCGTTCGAGGTGCTGGCGACCGCGGCCGTGCGCGACGCCGCCAACGGCCCGGCCTTCGTCGCCGGGTTGCAGGAACGCATGCCGGGGGTGCCGATCCACATCCTATCGGGCGAGCAGGAGGCATCATTATCGGCGGCGGGGGTACTGTGCGGCATTCCGCAGGCGGAGGGCGTGCTGGCGGACATCGGCGGCGGCTCGCTGGAAGTGGTGCGGCTGGTGGCGGGAGTTCCGGGCGCGGCGCGGACGCTGCCGCTGGGGGTGATCCGGCTGGGCGACCGGGCGGAGGGCGATTTGGCCCGCGCGCGAGGGCTGGCCGAAGCGGATTTGGCGGGGGTGCCGTGGCTGAGCCAGGGGGCTGGACGGGATTTGTACCTGGTCGGCGGCGCATGGCGGGCGTTGGCGCGAATTCACATGATGCAGACAAGTTATCCGCTGGCGATCGTGCACCACTACACGATCGGGCGCGACGAGGCGCGGGACCTGACGGGGGTGATCGGCGCCGCCACAAGGCGTTCGCTGGAGAAGCTGCCGGGCGCGCCGCGGCGTCGGGTCGACGACCTGCCGTTCGCCGCGATCGTGCTGCGCCGGGTGCTGCGCGCGACGGGGGCGCGGCGGGTGGTGTTCAGCGCGAACGGGATTCGCGAAGGATGGTACATGCAGGGGATCGCGCCGGAGGTGGCCGGGTTGGACCCGGTGCTGGCCGCCAGCCGGGACCTCGGCGCCCGCCACGGCCGGGATAGCACATTGCCGCCCGCGCTGATCGCCTGGACGGCAGCGTTGTTCCCGGACGAGACCGTAGAGGCGGGGCGGCTGCGGGAGGCGGCGTGCTGGATGAGCGACATCGGCAGCAACGACCATCCGGAGTACCGCGCCGAGCAGGCGTTCCTGCGGGTGTTGCGCCAGCCGGGCGTGTCGCTGGACCACCACAGCAGGGCGTTCCTGGCGCTGACGCTGGCGTTTCGATACGAGGCGGAGCCTGGGGCGGCATTTTTGCAGACAGCGCGGTTATTGCTGGACGACGAGGCAGCGCGCCGGGCGGAAGTGCTGGGGTTGGCGTTGCGGCTGGCGTACACGCTGTCGGCCGGGACGCCGGACCTGCTGGCTGGGACTTTGCTGGAGCGCACCGATGGATCACTGGTGCTGAGACTTAGCGAAGGTGATGGTGTGTTCGCGGGAGAGAGCGTGCTGCGGCGGCTCGACCGCCTTGCGGCAGCGTTGGGCATCACGGCGACGACCGAGATCGTGGCAAAGGCGACAAAGCGAAGCGCCGCGTTTGTTTGACGGGCGAATGCCGTCTCTTGCTCTCCTTGCAAACCGACCAGAAACGTAGTAACGTTTCTACATCTTCAGTTGGAGCGAGATGTGGCAGTCAAGACTCTGTCGGGCCGCGAGTTCAACCAGGACACAAGCCGCGCCAAAAAGGCAGCCAACGAGGGTCCCGTGTTCATCACGGATCGTGGACGGCCAGCGCATGTGCTTTTGACCATCGAGGACTACCGAGAGCTTGTCGGCAGACACGACAGCATCATCGACCTGCTGGCGATGCCGAGCGCTGCTGACGTCGATTTCGAACCACCGCGCTTGCAAGGGTCGTTCTCCAAGCCGGCCGATTTGTCGTAGTGTATGTGCTAGATACCGTTGTCATCTCCGAACTCCGGAAAGCGAAGGCAGGAAGGGCGGACAGGCGGGTGATTGACTGGGCGAGCAGTGTCGCGCCGTCGGTCCTGTTCCTGTCCGTCATCACCGTTTTGGAACTGGAGCAAGGCATCCTCCTGATCCAGCGCCGCGACGTCGCGCAAGGTGGCATGCTGCGCGCCTGGCTGGATCGACAGGTTCTGCCAACCTTTGCTGGGCGCGTGCTGCCGATTGATACGGCCGTTGCACAGCGCTGCGCGACGCTTCATGTTCCCAACGCACGCGCGGAGCGGGACGCCCTTATCGCGGCAACTGCGCTGGTGCATAGGATGGCCATCGTCACCCGCAACGTCGCGGATTTCGAGCCGACGGGTGTCCAGGTCATCAATCCTTGGGCGATCGAAGTCTAACTCGCGTCCGTCGCGATCAACCTGATCCGCTTCCCCTGCACCCCAATCGCCACCCGCCCGCTTTTCAATGCCAATGCGTCGTTGCCGAAGACCTCGCGTCGCCAGCCCTGCAACGCCTGCAAGTCCGGTTCGTTCTCCGACGCCAGCCGGTCGATGTCGTCCGACGACGCGACCAGCTTCGGCGCGACGTGGTGCTGCTCGCACTTGGCGGCCAATAGCACCTTCAGCAACGATACCAGCGCCGGCGAGGGGCGGGGGCCGTCCTTCGCTGCGGGGGCGGGGGGCAGCTCGTCCTCTGTCAGCGCCTGCGCGGACGCGATCGCCGCCAGCAGACCCGCTCCGCTTCGCCCCTCGGCGAAACCGCGGGTGACGCCGCGGATGCGGGACAGTGACTCGGCGTTCACCGGGGCAAATGCCGCGATCTCCAGCAGGCTCTCGTCCTTCACCAGCCGTTGGCGCGGGATGTTCACCCGCTGCGCTTCCCGCTCGCGCCAGGCGGCGATGGCGCGCAGGGTGGCCAGCATGCGGCGGTTGCTGGTGCGGGGGCGCAGGCGCTCCCACATCGCGTCGGGGTCGGCGCGGTAGGTCGCCGGGCGGGTCAGCACCGCCATCTCCTCGGCCACCCAGTCCAGCCGGCCGTCGCGCGCCAGCCGCTCGCGCAGCCCCAGGTACGCCGTATGCAGGTGCGTCACGTCGGCGGCGGCATAGGTGACCTGCGCCGACGACAGCGGACGGGCCGACCAGTCGCTGAAGCGGTGCGCCTTGTCGATCTGCCCGCCGGTCATGGTCGCCACCAGCGCATCGTAGCCGACCTGGTCGCCGAACCCCGCCACCATCGCCGCGACTTGGGTATCGAAGATCGGCGTCGGCACGGCGCCGAACAGCTCCAGGAAAATTTCCACGTCCTGCCGGGCGGCGTGGAACACCTTCAACGTCGTCTCATCGCGCAGCAACGCCCCGAGCGGCGCAAGGTCGAGCCCGGCAGCCTGCGCGTCGATCACCGCGTTCTCGGCGGCGCCGCCGAGCTGCACGACGCATAGTTCGGGGTAGTAAGTGCGCTCGCGCATGAACTCGGTGTCGATGGTCACGAACGGCTCGGCGCGCAAGCGGGCGCACAGCGCATCGAGGGCGGCGGTATCGGCGATGAGGCTGGGGGCAGGGTAGTCGGCGCTGGAGGGGCGGGGCATGGGGGGAAACTGCACCGCAATGATGCTGCGGGCAACAACCACCCTCACCCATGCGACAAACCGGACTACCCAGACGAACCTCACAGCGTACGGGCGATGATCTCCCTCATGATTTCGGAGCTGCCGCCATAGATGCGCGATACCCGGGCGTCGGCCCAGGCACGGGCGATCGGGTATTCCCGCATGTAGCCGTAACCGCCGTGCAGCTGCAGGAAGTCGTCCAGCAACCGGTCCTGCATCTCCGACCCTGTCAGCTTCGCCATCGCCGCGCGCTCGGGCGTCAGTTCGCCGCGGAGATGCAGCGCCAGGCAATCGTCGACGAACACGCGATACATCTCTGATTGCGCGCGGGCGTCGGCCAGCTTGAAGCGGGTGTTCTGGAAATCGAACACGCGGCCGCCGAACGCCTCGCGCTCCCGCGTGTAGGCGATGGTGGCTTGCAGCATCGTCTCCATGCACGTCGCGGCGCGGATCGCGATCATCAGCCGCTCCTGCGCGAGTTCGTGCATGAGGCAGCGGAAGCCCTGGCCTTCCTCGCCAAGCCGGTTGCCGACCGGCACGCGCGCGTCGTCGAAGAACAGCTCCGACGTGTCCTGGGCGTGCAGGCCGAGCTTTTCCAGGTTGCGCCCCTTGGTGAACCCCGGGGTGCCTTCTTCGACGCCGATCAGCGAGATGCCGGCGCGCCCGGCTGCCGGGTCGGTCTTGGCCACGACGATCACCAGGCCAGCGTTCTGGCCGTTGGTGATGAATGTTTTCGACCCGTTCAAGACGTAGTGCTCGCCCTCGCGCCGGGCGGTGGTCCGGACTGATTTGAGGTCGCTGCCCATCCCCGGCTCGGTCATGGCGATCGCGCCGATAATTTCGCCCTGGGCCATGCGCGGCAACCAGTCCCGCTTGCGTCCCTCGTTCCCGTAACGATTGATGTATGGCGCCACGATGTCAGAGTGAAGCGAGAAGCCGACGCCGCTGGTGCCGGCGCGCGTCAGCTCCTCGATCAGAACGGCGGAGAAACCAAAATCGGCGTCCGCGCCGCCGTACTCCTCCGGCATCCCGAAGCAGAGCAGCCCCTTCCGGCCGGCCTCCCGCCACACCGAGCGCGGCACGATCCCGTCGCGCTCCCATTGCGCGTGATGCGGCGTGATCTCTGCCTCGATAAAGCGGCGGGCCTGCTCGCGGAACAGCGCGTGCTCGGCGTTGAACACGGCCCGCTCTGCGTCGGCCCGGGCCAGCACGGACCTAGCTCCCCGCGCCCTCGATGACGTCGCCGAACAGCTCCCACCGCGTGCCATTCCAGCGCTGCAGCTGCTCCTGCCGGATCGGATGGTAGTTGGTCGGACTGGTGTTGATGACGATGCCGGGCAGCAGCGTCGGCAATTGCAGGTTCTGCAGGTTGGTCGCCTGCTTCAGGATGTTCGCGCGCGAGAAGTCGTCGCCGCACTGCTTCAGCATCTGCAGGGTCACGCAGCCGACCGAGTAGGCATAGACGTAGTTCGCGTCCGTGGTGTCGGCGTCCGGCATGTACTCCTTCATGAATGCGCGCCACTCCTTCATGCCGGGGTCGTCCTTGAACGCCGGGTCGCTCACGTCCTTGCCGTAGGCGGCGGCGATAAGGCCGACGGCGCGCTCCGGCCCGGCGGGGGTGATCACGGACGCGACCGAGATCGAGACATCCGTTAGCAGGTGCAGCGGCTTCCAGCCGAGGTCGTAGATCTTGCGGATCATCTGGGCGGCGAACTTGGGCGTTGCGGCAGTCACGAGCACGTCGGCGCCCGAGCCCTGCAGCGTGACCGCCTGGCTGTCGATGGTCGGATCCGTCACCTCGTAGCTGACGGCTTTGACGACCATGCGGTCGTACTTGTCCCCGAGCACGTCGCGCAGCCCGGCGAGGTAGTCCTTCCCGAAATCGTCGTTCTGGTAAAGGATCGCGATCTTGCCGTCCGGCTTATTGGCCAGGATGTACTTGGCATATATTTGGCCCTCGGTCCGGTAACTGGGCTGGAGACCGATCGTCCACGGGAACTCCTTTGGATTGGCCCATTTGTCAGCGCCGCTGGACACGAACAGCTGCGGCACCTTCTTCTGGTTGAGGTATTTCTGCACCGCAGTGTTCGACGGCGTGCCCAGCCCGTTGAGCATGAACGCCACCCCTTCCTGCTCCACCAACCGCCGTGTCTGCTCGACCGCCTTGGGCGGGGAATAGCCGTCATCGACCGAGATGAAGTTGATCTTGCGCCCGGCGATGCCGCCCTGGTCGTTGACCCGCTTGAAAAACGCGACCAGCCCGAACCCGATAGCGCCGTAAGCCGACGCCGGGCCGCTATACGCCTCCGTCTGGCCGATCTTGATCTCGGTGGCCGTCACGCCCGGCGTCTCGGCCGCTGCAGACCGGACGTGTGTCACGACGGCGAGCGAGGCGGCGGAGGCGAGCAGGGTGCGGCGGTGCATGATAATTTCCTTGTGGTTGTTCAGGCAAATCGGCGCGTCGCTCGCCGCAGCAAGCCTTCCAGCCCGCCCGCGACGCCGGACGGCAACAGGAACATGAAGGCGATCAGCACCACTCCGTAAACCGCGCCCGGCGCCGCCTTGGACACCTGTTCGGCGACGTTGGGCAAAAAGGCGATGAACAAGCCGCCGAACACCGGCCCGGCGATGGTCGCGGCCCCGCCCACAACCAGCCCGACGAACAGCGTGATCGACAGGACGACGGTGAAGCTGTCCGGCGCCACGAAGCCGACCGCGATCGCGCCCAGCGACCCGGCGATCCCGGTGAACATCGCGCTGACGGCGAAGGTGCGGGTCTTGAACAGGGCGACGTCGATCCCGGTCGCCTCGGCGGCCAGGGAGTGGTCTCGGACGGCGCGCATCGCCAACCCGATCCGGCCACGGACCAGGTTGGCAGCGACCGCGAACAGGGCAACGCCGACGGCCAAGGTGAACAGGTAAACCCACTGATCGGCGTTGAGCGGCAGGCCGAACGGCGCATCCGGCTTGTCGATGACGATGCCCTGCACGCCTCCGGTCCAGCCCTCGAACAGGCGGTATTTCAGCAATTGCGGCGTAGCGACGGCGAGGGCGAACGTGGTCAGCGCGAGATAGAGCCCGCCCAGCCGAAGCGCCGGCAGACCGATCAGGAACCCGATCGCGGCGCACACCACCGCGGACACCGGCAGCGTGGCCCAGTACGGCACGTCGTACAGCGACATCAGGACCGCGCTCACATAGGCGCCGACCGCGTAGAAGGCGCCGTGCCCGAGCGAGATTTGGCCGTTGAAGCCGGTCACGAGCGCCAGGCCAAGGATCGCGATGGCGTACACGACCACCATGGTGAGCTGGAACAGCCGGTAGTCGCTGACCACGAACGCGAGTGCCGCGGCGACGGCGACGAGCAGCACGATCGTCCAGGAACGGAGGGTTCGCACCACCTACACCCGGCTGACCACGGTGCGGCCGAACAGCCCGGCCGGCTTGACCGTCAGCACCACTACGATGATCACGAGCGCCAGGGTCAGCTTGAGCTCGTTGCCGACGACATAGGCGCCGGCGAGGTTCTCGATGATGCCGATCGCCAACCCGCCCGCCACGGCGCCGAGCGGGTTGGCGATGCCGCCCAGCAGCGCCCCGGCGAAGGCGTACAGCAGCACGCCCGACATCATGTTGGGGTCGAGGAACACGACGGGGGCAATCATCATCCCCGCCACCGCGCCGATCGCGGCGGCGAGGCCCCAGCCCAGGGACAGCATCCAGCCGACCCGGATGCCCATCAACCGGCTTGACACGGGGTTGTAGGCCGAGGCGCGCATGGCAAGGCCGAGCTTGGTGAAGCGAAAGAACGCGTACACGCACGCCAGCACGACCAGGGTGACGGCGGTGGAGCCGAGGTCGTGCCGCGTGACGAAGCCGCCGAGCACGGGGGGACCCTCGAACGGGCTTGGGAACTGCTTAAGGGTATAGGTGAACAGCCAGCCGGCGACGCTGTTGAAAATCAGCAGCAGCCCGATGAACACGCCGACGCTGGCCAGCACCGGCGATCCGGCCATCGGCGACAGCAGCACCCGCTGGATCGCCGCGCCGACGACCAGCGAAGCCGCGACCGTGATCGCGAACGCGCCCCAGTACGGCACGCCCGCCTGGATCAGCGCCAGGGCGACATAGGTGGAGAACATCGCCATCTCGCCCTGGGCGAAGTTTACATGGTGGGTCGCCTGGAAGATCATCACCAACGCAAGGGCGAGGCTGGCGTAAATGCCGCCTGACGCGATGCCGGACAGAACCTGGTGCAGGAACTCGTTCACTCGTCAGTACCCTAAATACGAGCGGCGGATCGCCTCGTCCTTGCGGATGTCGGCGGCCGGCCCGGCGATCACGATCCGCCCGGTTTCCAGCAAGCAGGCGCGGTCCGCCACGTCGAGCGCCAGGCTGGCGTTCTGCTCCACCAGCAGGATGCTGACCCCATCATCGGCGTTCACCCGGCGCATGATGTCGAAGATTTCCCGCACCACCAGCGGCGCCAGCCCGAACGACGGCTCGTCCAGCAGCAGCAGCTTGGGGCCGAGCAGCAGGGCGCGCCCGATCGCGAGCATTTGCTGCTCGCCGCCTGACAGCGTGCCGGCCTGCTGGCGCAGCCGCTGCTTCAGCCGCGGAAAGTAGCCGAACACCCGCTCCATGCCGGGCGCGATGTCGCGGCGTCGGCGGGTGTAGGCGCCGAGTTGCAGGTTCTCCTCGACCGTCAACTCCATCAGCGTGCCGCGGCCGTCCGGCACGTGGGCGACGCCGCGCCGGGCGATGTCCTCGGTGGCGCTGCCGTCGATCCGCGCGCCGTCGAACACGATGCGGCCGGAGGTGCGGACCATGCCGCTGAGCGCGCGCAGGGTGGTCGTCTTGCCCGCCCCGTTGGCGCCGAGCAGCGCCGTGATGCCGCCCAGGTCGACCGCGAAGTCGAGCCCGTGCAGGACCTGCACCTCGCCGTAGCCCGCGTGCAGGCCGCTTGCTTCAAGCAGGGGCGGCATGGGCGGCCTCGATCGGTTCGCCGAGGTAGGCGCGGATCACGCCCGGGTCGTTCTGCACTTCCCCTGGCGGACCGTCGGCGATCTTCATGCCGAGTTCCAGCGCCACAACCTTGTCCGACACTCGCATGACCAGGTTCATGTGATGCTCGACCAGCAGGATGCTGAGGTCGTACTCGGCCCGGATACGGCGCATCAGGCCTTCGAGCTCGTCCACCTCCGAATGGTTCAACCCGCCCGCCGGCTCGTCCAGCAGCAGCAGCTTCGGCTTGCCGATCAGGGCGCGGGCGAGTTCGACCCGTTTTTGCGTGCCGAACGGCAGGCTGGACACGGGCGCGTCGGCCACGTCGCGCAGGCGCAGCAAGTCGAGCAGGTGGTCCAGCCGCTCCTGCGCCGCTGCTTCCTCCCGTCGGACGCTGGGCAGACACAAGGCGTTGGCGAAAAAACCGGTGCGGCCGAGGTGATGCGCGCCGGCTAGCATGTTGTCGCGCACGCTCATGCTGCGGAACAACGCGACATTCTGGAAGGTCCGGCCGATGCCGAGATCGACGATGCGGTGCCGGCTGATGGCCTGCAACGACCGTCCCTCCAGGCGAACCTCGCCCTTGCCGGGCCGATAGATGCCGCTGATGCAGTTGAACAGCGTGGTCTTGCCGGAACCGTTCGGCCCGATCAACCCACAGATTTGGCCCATGCCGACATTGAACGACACGCCGCCGAGCGCCACGATGCCGCCGAACCGCACGACCACCTCGGACACCTGCAGCAGGGGGCGCGCATGCTGGCAGCCGCCTAGGGTGCTATCGAGCGCCGGAACTGCGATGGCGGCGCCGTTGTCCATCCCGCTTGCGCCTTCAGCCCGAACCGGAATGGAGGGGCAGCTGTTTCGCTGCCAAGCACGAATTTCTCACGGTCGCTCCCTTGGTGGCATGATGCCCTCGATCGAGGACGTCGGCGCTTTTCGCATTGCGATCATGCTAGAACCGCTGGGCTGGGGATTCAAGGCACCGCCACGCGTCGCGTAGGACGGTGCTGGCGAATTGCAGGACCGCGTCGGCCGCGCCGATGACTCGGCCCATCGTCAGGATTCCGTGCACCTGGTCGCTGAGGTGAAGTGCGGCGACGCGAACGCCGTCCGCCTCCAGCCGCGCCGCATAAGCTCGGCCCTCGTCGGCCAGCGGGTCGTGCGCCACGGTCAACACCAGCGCCGGCGGCGTCCCCGCCAGCGTGGCCGCCTGGATCGGCGATGCGCGCCAGTCCAGCCGCTGCTCGGCCCCAGGCGCATAATTGTCGATAAAGTAGCGCATCGTTGCCGCCGTGAGCGGGACGCTGTCGGTGACCCGCGCGTAGGCGTCCGACGCCATGGTGAGATCCACCGCCGGGTAGAGCAGCATCTGGAACACCGTGGCTGGCACGACCCCATCCCGTCCCATAAGGGCGAGCACGGCGGCGAGATTGCCGCCCGCGCTGTCGCCCCCGACCGCGATCCGCGTGGGGTCGATGCCCAGTTCGTCCGCCTGCCCCGACACCCAGACGAGGGCAGCCGCCGCGTCCTCGACTGCGGCGGGGAAGGGGTGCTCGGGCGCCAGCCGATAATCGACGGCGACGACTTCGCAGGACGCCAGGTTCGCCAGCCTGCGGCAGACGCCGTCATGGCTGTCCAGACTGCCAAGGACCCAGCCGCCCCCGTGCAGAAACAGCAGGCCAGGTAGAACATGGGCGTAGGTGCTTCCCGCCGGGCGGTACAGCCGCAGCGTCAATGGCCCTGCCGGGCCGGGGATGAGCACGTCGCGCACTTCGGCGACCGTGTCAGGGGGTGGCTGCAGCACGGCGCGGCCCGCGGCGTAGGCTACGCGCGCATCGGTCGGCGACAAGTTCTCGAACGGGGGCCTGCCAGCGATGCGGATCAGGTCGAGCAATCGCTTGGCGTCGGGGTGCAGTGCGGACATGGCGCCATCCAATTCGCATCCCGGCCGGAGCGCAACCCGGCGCCGAACGGAAAAGCGTGCGGTTGCGGGCGACACGGCGCCCCGGTATATCGAACCTGGCGGCCGGCGTAGCTCAGGGGTAGAGCAACTGATTCGTAATCAGTAGGTCCGCGGTTCAATTCCGCGCGCCGGCACCGTCAGAATCAAGGTTTACCTTCATCCTTCCGCGGCGGGCTCATACCAGTTGCCATAAGTCTCGACCTGACCGTGCCGGCGTTCGCGGCCCAATCTGGTCCACGCATTACGCCAAAGGGAGGGGTCAGCTTTTACGCCAACGGGTATCACTCATCATCAACGAGCCTTAGGCATCGAATAGATTTCGCGCCAAAACACCGTTGGCATCCACCAATTAGGGTATCCACATCAAACGAACCGGTGAACCTCAGCCCATTTCAACGGAATGGCATCCCATCTCTCCCGAAAACCCGCCCTTACTTGAGGCGATGGGTGATCGCAGGTGAGCAACGCGATACCGGTATTTTCAAAATACGGCTTGGCCTTAGTCGCAGCCTTCGCTCCGACCAAAACGACTACGCGCAATTTGGGTAGGAGAGCAGCCAAATCCCCGACACAGGAAGCGCCCAACGTAAGCTCTTGCCCGGTAATCTTCCGTGTAGAGTTCCACCAAGGAATCACGTTCCAAATAACGGTCAAGCGCCGCGGAATGCCTGCCTGTTGCATGAAGTTGAAAGTAGCTTCCGCAGTGGGGTCGTCATTGTTGCGGCTGATAAATCCAGAGCCGCCCTGCGCCGTAGAGGTCCTCGGTCCGGGTTTCTCAAGCAGGAACAGCACACGGGCGTCTATGCCGCCGTCGAATGGGTCGAACTCTGGAACTTCACCCATGCCGCACTCGCGGAGTTTGGCAGCATAACTGGCCAGGGGAGCTGCGTGCGACTGTCCGAGCATGTCCCTGCGCCGCCTTCTCACGCCTGCATCGCGCATTGAGCGTGCGTAATCATCGCCTGGGGTCATCTGCCGAAGGATCGTTCCAAATTGTGATTGTCGGATTGAGCGGCAGCATCGTTTAGAAATCGCCAGAGTGCCTGGCCATGGTCCGAGTGGCCTAAAATCTGCTCGTTCTCCTCATAGATCAGGACATCTGCACTCAGGACGTCCGCATCACGGCTCGCCGCCGCGACGACCGGCTTGATGACCTCGTCGCCCCCGTTCCACTGCAACGTGAACCTGCGCCAATACTCGTATTCGGTGACCGACAGGTGGCATGCCGAGGCGTTGAGGAATTCTCCGATCGCATGACCGAAGCTACCCCCGACGATGACGGCGTGCAGCTTCGGGCATGGTTGGAGCGGGGGCGAGGGCTGCACTGTCACGAACGGGACCGTCGCGTATCCCGAGAGGCTGAACAGGTTCATGAGCCGAGCAAGGTCGACGTCGGCGATGGTTGGGTGGTTTGTCATCCCCCATGTGAATTGAAACGGCGCAATCCCCCCACCGGGTCGAAGCGCCTCCAACTGGATCAGCACGGTCTGGCCGGCAATGGCCGCCCCGACCTGGTTCCAGTGCGTGCCGCCGAGCGGATACAGGGGAAACGGGTAGGCGCCGTGGGCCAGGGCCAGCGTGGCGGTCGTATCCGCGACGTGAATTCCGGCCGCGTGAACCATCTCCATCCACGCCGGCACCAACCCGGTCCGGTCGCCCACCGGCGCAGGGCACGTGTAGCCCGGCGGCAGGATGTCTGGATACTGCGCCACCTTGGACGGTGTCAGCACGTATAGGAACGTCTTGCCTCGGCGTTCCGTCTCGTCCTGCATCTCTCGAATGCGGGCGGCCCAGCGCGCCGCTCCGGGCCGCCACGCCGCGATGTCGCGGGAGCAGTACTCCTGCGCGTAGACTGTCTCGATCAGCGACGAGCCGCGTCCCACGATGACGGCGGGAACCGCTGCGACGCCGAACAGCGAATACTCAATTTGGTTGCGCAGCCTGACCGCCAGCGGATAAAGCGGCAGCCGCGTTCCAATCAGCCGGGCGTACGCCGCCTGATAGCTGCCGTGCAGCAGGCCATCCAGCGTCAAGCGCGCCTTCTCCGGCTGGGTCACGCCGGTGAGCGCCGGGACCAGCTTCATGCCGCCTCCTCCTGCGGCGACGACCAGCATGTTCGACAGCAGCAGGATCGCCCCGACCGCCATCGCCAGCGCGCCGAGGCCAAGCGGGAGATGCTGCAAAATTCGCCGTGTCACTGGCTTAGAACCGGAAATACAGGAAGGGCTTGAACGGGTCAGCCAACGCCTTGGCCAGAGCGAGCACGAATAGCGCCGAGAGCAACAGATCGAGCGCGGCCCGGTTGGCGGGGATGGCCAGCACAGCCGGTCCAACCCGACTGAATCCCGGCACGCGCGGGAGGAAGGAGATCAGCGCTGCCGCTGTCATGGCCGCCATCATGGCCGGGGTCCGCCATAGGCCGACGACGGCGCTCTCCCGCCCCGGTTGCAGCATCGCAGACAGCATCGTCCCTGCTTGGCCCAGAGACGCGGCCCGGAACACCAGCCAGCCCGCCATCGTCACGGCAAAGGCTGTGGCGTTGGCGGCCACCCGCGGCATGCGGTCGAGCCAGCGCAACAGGAACAGCCGATCCAGCACCAGGAACAAACCGTTGTAGGCGCCCCAAATGACGTAGGTCCAGGACGCGCCGTGCCACAGCCCACTTACGAGGAAGCAGGTCCAGAGATTGACGTAGCGCCGCCAGGGCGCCACCCGGTTGCCGCCAAGCGGAATATAAAGGTACTCGCGAATCCAGGTCGACAGCGAGATATGCCACCGGCGCCAGAATTCCGTGATGCTGCACGAAATATAAGGGCTGTTGAAATTCTCGTTCAGGCGAAAGCCGAACATGCGCGCCAAGCCGATCGCCATGTCGGAGTAGGCGCTGAAATCGATATAGATTTGAAAGGTGAAGAACAGCAGGCCCCACCACGCGTCGGCGCATCCAAGCCGTGCCGGGTCGGCGGTGAAGGTCATGTCGGCGCCGGCCGCGAGGGTGTCGGCCAGGATGGTTTTCTTGATCACGCCGAGCATGAAGCGGCGGAAGCCTTCCGCCAGGTCGCCGCTCCGGTTGCGTCCGAAGGTGAGGAGCTGGGCTTCGAGTTCGTGATATTTGATGATCGGACCGGCGAGCAGCTTGGGGAACAGGAAAACATACAGCAGGTAGGTGGCAAAGCCTGGGGCCGGCCGGCTGCGGCCGCGAGCGATGTCGACGAGATAGGTGATCTTCTCGAACACGATGAACGACACGCCGATCGGCAGCGCCACGCGGCCGACATGCCAGGGCGCTAACCCCATGGACACGAGCAACATGTCCAGGTTGTCGACGGCGAAACCGGTGTACTTGTAGTAGGCAAGCATGCCGAGGTTGATCAGGACACCTGCGGACAGTGCCGGTTGCCTCGCCCGGTTACCCCGCGCCACCAAGCCCGCAAGCGCGTAGTCGGTGACACAGGTTGCGAGAACCACAGGAACGAACAGCGGCTCGCTCCAGAGATAAAAAAACAGGCTCGCGAACAGCAGCACCGCAGCCCGCGCTCCCGCCCGGCGATGGACGAAAAGGAAGACAGTGAAAACGATTGGAAAGAACAAAAAGAGGAATAGCGGCTCGTAGAACAGCATCAGGCAGGGCGGGTCGTGCTCATGCCGGTCCGCCAGCCTTGTGGAGCGAGAAAACCCGAAGGTTGTAGCTGAAGTTCACGGTGTTCTGCATCACGATGCGAAGGTCGCTGCGACTGGGGCGGCCAGCGGCGACCCGGTCGAACTGTGCCAAATCGACAACCGGCGCATGCAACACGGGCAGCGAAATCCGGATATTTGCGAAACCGCAGGCTTGCGCGGCCCGCCAGACACGATGGATGTCGATATCGTTCTCGATGACGTCATACGTGCGCATTTCCCACTGTGCATCAGGCGTCCTGGAATGTTCAGGGCCCGGCTCGTGGAACGCCGCGATGCCACCGGGCCGCAGCACCCGCGCCATCTCCGCGAGGGTGGCCTCCTGGTCCGGGACGTGGTGGAAGGCATCGAAGGAGGTGATCCGGTCCACGCTCGAATCCGCGACCGGCAACCGTATGCCATCGGATTGCTGGAACTCCACCCGCAACTCGTCGGCGAGCGGATCGCGCGCGAGCCATTTCCGGGCAAGGCGCAGCACGTTTTCCGAGACGTCCACGCCCACCACGTCGGCGCCCATGTAGGCGAGGCAGCGGCTGAGCCAGCCGGTGCCGCAGCCGAAATCCAGGACGCGCGCGCCGTCGTTCAGCGCGAGATGCTGCAAGAGGGAGGACACGCCTGCCAACCGTACTTGCGTGTCAAGCCCATTCTGGAATGGCCGGCGGAATAACGACGCTTTCTCATGCTCGCGCACGAAATAGGCGTTGGCCCGTTCGACGTGCTCGGCGAGGGTATGCCGCTTCAGGATGTCCGCAACTTGGATCGGGTTCGCTGCCGAAGCTGCGAGCACGGCCTGCCGCGCCAGATCGGGAAGCACCATGGCCGGCCGATGATACCAACGGCGGGTCAACCGATTCCGCAGCAAGCGACGCAAGGTGGAGGACAACGGATACAGCTCGCAATCAAGGTAAGTCACGCAGGCATAGCCTCGCCGCACGCGATGGTAAACTCGGCATCGCGCAAGGCTGGCCTCAGCTCGTGGCACTTACCGTCCAGGTCGCGCTTGCGATTTCCGGAGCGCGCGCGAGGGCGTCGGTGATGGCGTCGAGTTCGGCCGGCTCGGCGGTAGTCGGCACCAGAACCGCCGCCAATTCTATCTCGTCGTCGCCCTCGGACAGGATTTCGATGTCGCGCACCGGGTAGTGCGCCGCTTCCAACGCGTCCGCCATGCGGTCGCGCACGGCCGACACGTCCGCCGGGTCGCAAATGGCGTGGATGCGGTATTGGGCCTCGGTGACGCGCTGGTCCATCGGGCGGCGGTTGACGAAGTTGACCAGCGGACGCAGCAGCGTGTTGCCGGCCAGCACGAAAAAGGTGAGGCTGACGGCTTCGCCGAACAGCCCGGTGCCGGCGAACGCGCCGACCGCGGCCGAGCACCACAGCGTCGCGGCGGTGTTCAGGCCGCGGATGTTGGTGCCGTCCTTCAGGATCACGCCCGCGCCGAGGAAGCCGATGCCGGAGATCACGTATGCGACCAGTTGCAGCGCACCCTGGTGGCCGAGCAGGCGGAAGCCGAGGTTGGCGAAGCCCGCCGCGCCCACCGCCACCAGCACGTTCGTCCGCAACCCGGCGCTGCGCTGCCGCCACTGCCGCTCGAAGCCGATCAGCAAGGCTAGGACGAACGCCGTCACCAGCGCCAGGTTGGTCTGGAACAGCGGGCTAGCGGCGAACGCATCGAGCGCGCCCATTACCGCCGCAAGCCTTGGGTCGGAGAGCGTCATCGGTCGTAGGCCACCTTCAGCACCACGAACCACGGATAACGCGTATCGACCACCTCGCCGCCGGGGTCCTGCAGCAACCCGGCCGCGTTGACAGGCACGTGCTTCATCGTCACGGCGTCGTCGACGTTGCCGCCGATCACCGCCAGCCGTCCGGGCTCGGACGCCACGACGATGTCGCAATGGCTGGGAAACAGGCTGGCCGGCAGGTCGTCGTAGGTCAGCCCACGGCTGGCGCCACGGCCAAGGCAGATCAGGTCGCCCGGTTGCGGCGCATACCGGTCGGGCCGCTGCGCCGACACGACGGGGCCGCTCGACGTGCCGTCGGTCACGTCCTTGGCGACATCGATGTAGTCGGCGTGGGCGGCCGAGTAGGGAAACCGGTCGCCCGCGCCGGCGACGCGCATGACATACGACACGAAGGCCGCCGACCACGCGTAGTCGCCGTCCTCCCCGGCGGGAAACTCCGTGCCGTTCGCATCGTGCTTGCCCGTCCAGGCGCCCTCGCGCGCACCCGCGTCCTGACCGAGGAACCAGTATTCTCCGACCCGCTCCCACAGCCCAGCTTGCCGCTCCGGCTTCGCCTCGGGACGGAGGGCTTGTGGGTCGTCATCGATAGGTTGGCCGAACAGGCGCCACTCCCGCAGGGTGATGGCGATTGCCTCCGCGCGGGCGAATGGCTGGTAATGCCGCCGGACGAAGGGCGGCTCATGCCGGTCGCTGGCACACCCGGCCAGCAAGACGAGCGCCAGCAGCGAAGCCACGCAGCCGGCCGCATTAGGCGTGTTCGGGAAAGAGACCCGCCAGGCCGGACTCGCTGGCGTTGCAGCGTCCGCGCTCGGTGATGATTCCGGTTACCAGCCGGGCGGGGGTCACGTCGAACGCCGGGTTGGCGGCCGGGCTGCTGGTCGGCGCGACTCGCACGGTGGCCACCGCGCCGTCGAGCCCGCGCCCGGTGACAGTGGTCACCTCGCTGGCCTCGCGCTCCTCGATCGGGATGTCGGCGAGCCCATCGGCGATGGTCCAGTCGATGGTCGTGGACGGGCACGCGACCCAAAACGGCACGGCGTTGTCATACGCCGCCAGCGCCTTGAGATAAGTGCCGATCTTGTTGGCGACGTCACCGGCTTTGGTGACGCGGTCGGTTCCCACGATGATTAGGTCCACGTCGCCGCGCTGCATCAGGTGGCCGCCGGCATTGTCCGACACCAGTGTGTGCGGCACGCCGTGACGGCCCAGCTCCCATGCCGTCAGGAAGGCGCCTTGGTTGCGCGGGCGGGTCTCGTCCACCCAGACATGGACGGGGATGTCGGCCTCGAACGCGGTGTAGATCGGCGCAAGCGCGGTGCCCCAATCGACCGTGGCAAGCCACCCGGCGTTGCAGTGGGTCAGCACGTTGACCGGCGCGCCCCGCGGCTTGCGCTCGTGCGCCTGCTCGATCAAGGTCGCGCCGTGGCGTCCGATCGCCTGGTTCTGCGCGACGTCCTCGTCGGCGATTTGGGCGGCCTCGTCGTAGGCCGCAGCGACCCGCTTGCCCGCGACGGTGTTGCGGAGCCGGGTCAGCATGCGATCGATTGCCCAACGTAGATTGACCGCGGTGGGGCGGGTCGCGAGCAGCAACGCCGCCGCGCGCTCCATCGCGTCCGTCCCGCTATCCTCGCGCAAGGCCAACGCTAGGCCATACGCCGCGACGGCGCCAATGGCGGGCGCGCCGCGGACCTGCATGGTCCGGATCGCGTGCGCAACCTGTCGGACATCGGTGAAGCGCAGGAATTCGAGCGACCAGGGCAGCTTGGTCTGGTCGATGATGCGGACCGACCACCCGTCGGAGCTCTCGACCCAGACGGTGCGGTACGGTGTGCCGTCGATTTTCACCCTAAATCCTTTGGTGCAGCACGCAGACGAGGGTGAACAAACGCCGTGCGGTCTCAAAATCAATCGCGACCTTGCCGTCCAGGCGTTCCGTCATCAGGGTGGCGCCCTCATTGTGCAGCCCGCGGCGGCCCATGTCGATCGCTTGGATGCGCGCCTCGCGGCCTTCCTCGACCGCCATCATGTGGCTGTCCACGAGCATTTGGTAGTCGCGGATCAAGCCGCGGAAAGGACCAAGCGCGAGGGCGATGGCGGTGACCGGCGTCTCGTCGAGATGCCGGATGTCGAACACCAGCCGGCCTTCCTGGATCGACAAGCGCAGCGCGAACGGCCCGGCAGCCTGGGTCAGCTTGAACTGGTTTTCGGCCGCGAGGTCGGCCACCGCCTGCGCCCGGTCGGCTTCCTGCACGGGCGACAACCGGGTCAGCGCCTCACCTTCAAGGACGATCCGATCGAGGCGGTCGGCGCTCCCCGCGAGGCTGCCGCTCACTCGTCCGCCGGTTTCAGCAAGCCAAGCTTGAGCATCCAGCCAAGGGTCGCGCCCTTGATCGGCCTCAGCAGCACCAGGCACAGCACGAGGGTGACCGGCAGCCAGATCACGCCCTGCAGCCAGAACGGCGGGGAATAGGCTTGGTCCACGGCGAACATGGCGCCGACAACGATATGGCCGACGATGAAAATAGTGAAATAGGGAGGGGCGTCGTCCGCCCGGACCTCGCCGAGCGGCGCTCCGCAGGCCAGGCACTTGGGCACGACGCTGAGATAGCCGTTGAACGCGTGGGTTTGGCCGCAGGCCGGACAAAGCCCACGAGCGCCGCGGGCGAGCGCCGTCAACAACGGCGGCACGGGCCAGGGCGGCTGCTGTGGCGACCGGTCCGGCTGCCACTGGGTCGGCGCGTTGGAATCTGGCACGGTCAATCTCCCACAGGATGGGAACAGCATAACCGGAAAATATCCGGCAAGCGAAGAGTTACAAATCAGGTGTGAACTCCGTGCAATCAACCCCGCGGGGCTGCTCCCGCGTTGTTTGCGCCTCATTCGGCGTCCGTGCCGCCTGGACCTGCATCGGAATAAACGAAAGTGAACCGTCGGCCGACACCGGGCGCTTGCCGTGCCGGGCGTGCGCTCCTACCAACAGGCCGTACGAACCTCGAAAAAGGCGACCTGATGCTGTTGCACGACGTCCGCGTCCATCCATCCAAGGACACCCTTCAGCGGGAAGACCAGCTTGCCTGGAAGATTGCCGCCGTCGCCGCCGACCCGGTGGCGGTCGAGCGCGATGTCATGGACATGATCGTCAACCGCATCATCGACAATGCCGCCGTCGCCATCGCCTCCGTCAACCGCCAAGCGCCGACCTCCGCACGCGGCATGGTGCTGGGCCACCCGCGCCCCAGATCTGGCCACAGAAATGGGGCCACCGTGTTCGGCGTGGCCGATGCCGAGCGGTTCAGCCCCGAATGGGCGGCCTGGGCGAACGGCACCGCGGTGCGCGAGTTGGACATGCACGACACGTTCCTGGCCGCCGACTATTCCCACCCCGGCGACAATATCCCGCCGATCCTCGCGGTTGCGCAGACGATGGGAAAGTCCGGTGCCGACCTGATCCGCGGCGTGGCGACAGGATACGAAATCCAAATCGACCTGGTGCGCGCCATCTGCCTGCACGAGCACAAGATCGACCACATCGCCCACCTGTGCCCGGCGCAGGCCGCCGGCATCGGCGCGCTGCTTGGCCTCGACGCCGGCACGATCTACCAGGCCGTGCAGCAGGCGGTGCACGTCAGCTTCACCACCCGCCAATCCCGCAAGGGCGAGATCAGCAGCTGGAAGGCGTACGCGCCCGCCCATTCCGGCAAGCTCGCCATCGAGGCGGTCGATCGCGCCATGCGCGGCGAGGGCGCGCCGAGCCCGGTGTACGAGGGCGAGGACAGCGTGATCGCCTGGATGCTGGACGGGAAGGGCGCGCACTACCAGGTGTCGCTGCCGGGTCCGCACGAGGCCAAGCGCGCCATCATGGACAGCTACACCAAGGAACACTCGGCGGAGTACCAAAGCCAGGCGTTGATCGACCTTGCGTTCCGCATGCGCGAGCAGATCGGCGACGTGTCCCGGATCGAGCGCATCGTGATCCACACCAGCCACCACACCCACAACGTCATCGGCACCGGCGCCAACGATCCGCAGAAGATGGACCCGAACGCCAGCCGCGAGACGCTCGACCACTCCATCATGTACATCTTCGCCGTGGCGCTGCAGGACGGGCGTTGGCACCACGTCGACAGCTACGCCCCCGCGCGCGCCAGCCGCCCCGACACGGTGGCGCTGTGGCACAAGATCGAGACCACCGAGGACCCCGAATGGACCCGCCGCTACCACTCGCGCGACCCGAACCAGCTGGCGTTCGGCGCTCGGGTCGAGGTCGTGCTGCAAGGCGGCCAGACGATCGTGGACGAGCTGGCGATCGCCAACGCCCACCCGCTCGGCGCCAAGCCGTTCGGCCGCGCCGACTACATCCGCAAGTTTGAGGTGATGACCGAAGGCGTCATCACCTCCGAAGAATCGGCCCGCTTCATCGCCGACGCGCAGGAACTGGCAAACCTTTCGGCCAGCGACCTGCACCGGCTGAACGTGTCTCTCCCGCCCGGCGCGCTGGCCGACAGCAAGCCCGGCATTTTCTGAGGATGTCGATCATGTCCGATACGGAAACCAAGCCGCGCGCCAAGAAGGCGGTCGCCCTGTCCGGGGTGACCGCCGGCAACACCGCGCTGTGCACCGTCGGCCGCACCGGCAACGACCTGCACTACCGCGGCTACGACATCCTCGACATGGCCGAGCAGTGCGAATTCGAGGAGATCGCCCACCTGCTGGTGCACGGCACGCTGCCGACCGAGACGCAGTTGCGGACCTACAAGGCCAAGCTCCGCAGCCTGCGCGGGCTGCCGGCTTCCGTGCGCACGGTGCTGGAGGCGCTGCCCGCCGCCACGCACCCGATGGACGTCATGCGCACCGGGGTGTCGGCGCTGGGCTGCGTGCTTCCGGAGAAAGAGGACCACAACCAATCGGGCGCCCGCGACATCGCCGACCGGCTGATGGCGTGCCTGGGGTCGATGCTGCTGGTCTGGTTCCATTGGTCACAGAACGACAAGCGCATCGACGTCGAGACCGATGACGACACCATCGGGGGCCATTTTCTGCGCCTGCTGCATGGGAGGACGCCATCGCCCTCCTGGACGCGGGCGATGGAGACCTCGCTGAATTTGTATGCGGAACACGAGTACAACGCATCTACTTTCGCGGCACGGGTGATCGCAGGTACTGGGGCCGACATGTATTCGGCCATTACTGGGGCGATCGGCGCGCTACGTGGACCCAAGCATGGCGGCGCGAACGAGGTGGCGCTGGAAATCCAGCAACGCTACGCGGATGCCGACGAGGCCGAAGCAGACATCCGCCGCCGGGTCGCAGCGCGCGAAGTTGTGATCGGGTTCGGCCATCCGGTCTACACCCTTAGCGATCCGCGGAATGTCGTGATCAAGGAGGTCGCGCGCCGCCTGGCGGAGGAGGCCGGCGACATGGGTACGTTCCGCATCGCCGAGCGACTGGAACGTATAATGTGGGACGAGAAGCGGATGTTCGCGAACCTCGATTGGTTCAGCGCGGTCAGCTATCACACCATGTGCATTCCAACCGCGATGTTCACGCCGCTGTTCGTCATCGGCCGCACCTCCGGCTGGGCGGCGCACGTCATCGAGCAGCGCATCGACGACAAAATCATCCGCCCGGCCGCGAACTACATCGGGCCGGAAGACCGCCCCTTCATTCCCTTAGCCGACCGACACAGCGTGAACTAACCATCAAGTAACGATTTCGCCGTTGCTTCTCCCTCTCCCGCTGGCGGGAGAGGGCCGGGATGGGGATGGTTGGCAGAAAAAACGTCTTTTGTCATACCATTCCAGATGCTCCCCAACCCGCCCAGCCGTCGCCGAAGGTTTCCAGGCGCGAAGTAACGATGTGTTTTTATTGACAAGGGGGTTTAATGCGCGCGAAAGCGGAGTTGCACGCATTTTCCGATTCGCTGCGTGCAACAGGGAAGGACGGTCGATGGACCGCATGCATGCCTGGGTCCGGTTGGTTAGAAGCAGCTCGCGATGGTGCTATAGGCTCGACCTCAGCACCGTGCTGCAACCGGATACGGCCGCGTGCAGGTGCCGGCAGACACGGAACTGGTCGTTCAAGCCACCGTTTTTGTTTCCGGTGAATTCGACAGCGAATCGATGAACAACACAGGACAACAGCGATGAGCGACCAAGACACGAGCGACCAGGACATCGGCGGCAAGCCGCCACGGGCTCAGGCGATGGCGGTGCGCAGCACGACCCGGCGCGCCCCCGCCGCGCGTCCGGCGGCACGAACGGCGACGGCCAAGCCGGCGGCAAAAAAGGCTGCGCCGAAGAAGGCCGCCAAGCCGGAAGCGGCCAAGCCCGCGGCGAAGACTGCTGCTAAGGCTCCAGCCAGCAAGACTGCAGCCGCCAAGACGATGAGCACGGCAAAGTCGCCGGCCGCGCGTTCAGCCGCGGCGAAGGAGCTCGGCTCCAGCAAGTCGGCCCCCAAGGCGGCAGCAAAGCCGGCTTCCGCCAAGGCAGCGCCCGCGAAGGCGGAACCCAAGGCTGCGGACAAGGCGCCGGCCAAATCCACCCCAGCGAAAGCGCCCGCAAAGACCGCTTCGGCCAAGACCAAAAGCGAGGCCGCCAAGACCATGAAAACCGCGAAATCGCCCGGCGAGCGTTCCGCCGCTGCGAAGAAGCTCAGCGCCACCAGTCCGACCCGCGGCCGCGGCAAGGCCGCCGAGGCGCCAATCCCGGAGCCCACCGTCTCGTCCACGCCTGAGACGATCAACTGACAGACGGCAACTGGTGACAGACGGCAACTGGTGACAGACGGCAACTGGCTTGTCGAAGCGGGGCGTCTTTCGAGACGCCCCTTTTCGTTAGCCAAAACTGGCCAGCAAATCCTCCACCTGAGCATCGGTGAGCCGCCGCGGCGCTGCGGTGCGGAGCAGCAGGAATAGCTTCGCAGCCTCCTCCAGCTCCTCCGCGGCGTGCACGGCGTCGGCCAGGGTGCGTCCGCTGACGACCGAGCCGTGATTAGCTAGCAGCACGGCCCGCGCCGACCGGGCTGCCCCGGCGATGGCAGGCTCCATCGCCGGGTCGCCGGGGCGGTAATATGGGATGACGGGCAGACTGCGTCCGACGCGCATGACGAAGTAGGGGGTCAGCGGAGGAATTGGCTCCACCGGATCGGCATCCGCCAGGCAGGCGACCGCCGTTGCCATGGTGGAGTGCAGGTGGACCACAGCCCCGGCTTCCGGGCGCGCCTGCAGGAAGGCCCGGTGCATGAACACCTCCTTCGACGGCGGATCGCCGGATACATGCCGGAAATTCTCGTCCAGCTTGGACAGCCGCAACGGATCGAGGCTGCCGAGGCTGGAGTTGGTCGGCGTCATCAGGACGCCGTCGGCCAGGCGCACGCTGATATTTCCGGCGCTGCCCACTGAGAAGCCGCGTGCGAACAGGCTTGCTCCCAGCTCGACGAGCAGCCGCCGGGTCTCGCCCTCGTTCATCCCAGAACCTCGAACGCGCCGGTGAAGAAGTTCCGGCCGCCGAAATTGCCTGACTTGAGCGTCAGGAGCATCGGCGGCCCGCTGCCCTCCGCGTAGGTCCAGGGCACCCCGGGATCAATCTCCGCACCGATGCGCAGCCGCTGCACCCCAAGGCGCTGCACCACGGCGCCGGACGTTTCGCCGCCCGCGACCACCAGGCGGCGCACGCCACCCGCGACCAGCCCGGCGGCGATGTCGGCCAGCGCCGTCTCGATCAGCGTGCCGGCGGCGTCCCGTCCCAGCTTCGCTTGCAGCGCGGCCACCCGATCGGGAGGTGCGGAAGCGGCAATCAGGATGGGGGTGGCGCCAATCCGCCCCGCCGCCCATTCCAGCGCCTGCGCGGACAGGGCGGCGGCGTCGGGCGTGGCGAGCGGGTCCAATTCGAGCGTCGGCAGGCGGTCCCGCGCCGCCGCGATCTGGAACAGCGTCGCACGCGAGCACGACCCGGCGATGATGGCGCCAGGCCCCGGCACTTCGGGCAGCGCGCCGGGGTCGGCGATCTCGGATAGCGATCCGGCCGTACGGAAGTTTGCGGGCAGGCCGATGGCGACGCCGGAGCCGCCAGTGATCAGGGCATGGCCGGCGGACGCCGCGCCAATCGCAACGAGGTCCGCGTTGTCGATCGCATCGACGATGGCGTAACGCCGTCCCTGCTCCTTCAACGTGTTCATGGCCCGGCGAATGGCGTCGCTGCCCGCGGCGACCGTCGCATATGGCACCAGGCCGACCGTTCCATCGGTCTGCCGCGACAGCACGCGCACGAGGTTGGCGTCGCGCATCGGGGTCAGCGGATGGTTCTGCATCCCGCTCTCGTTCAGCAGAGCCGTGCCGACAAACAGGTGGCCCTGGAACACGCTGCGGCCATTCGCCGGAAAGGCGGGGCAAGCCAGCGCGAAGCCGCATCCCAGCGCGTCGACCAGGGCGTCCGCGACCGGGCCGATGTTGCCCTCGTCCGTGCTGTCGAAGGTCGAGCAGTACTTGAAGAAGAACTGTTGGCACCCTGCATCCCGCAGCCACGCGAAGGCGGCGAGGCTTTGGCGCACGGCGTCGCTGGCGGGGACCGTGCGGGACTTTAGCGCCACCACGATCGCATCGGCGTCTGGCGGCGGCCCATCGGGCACGCCGATCAGCTGCACGGTCCGCATGCCCTGGTTGACGAGCATCGAGGCGAGGTCGGTGGCGCCGGTAAAATCGTCCGCGATGCAGCCCAGCAACGGCATCAGCTTGCTCCTGCGATGTCGGCAAACCGCCTGGCCTGGTCGGCCCAGTCCGGCAATGCCTGCCCGGTACGGTAGGATGCTTCGGCGATGCTGTCGCGCAGCGCGGTGTCGAAGATCAGCCGGCGCAGGCCCTTGGAGAACCCTTCCGCGTCGCCGGGGGGACTGACGATTCCGGTCGCCGCCGACATCAGCTCCGCCGCGCCGCCGCCGGAGGTGACGGCGACGGGCAGGCCCCGGCGCAGCGCTTCGGCAACGGCGGTGCCGTATCCTTCCCAATGCGTGGCGAGTGCAAAAAGGTCCGCCTGCGACCACGCGTCCGCCAACGCCGTGTCCGCCAGCGCGCCGGCGAACCGCACGCGATCGGCAATACCCGACTGGCTGGCCTGCTCGGCGAGGGCGGCGGCGGTGGCCGGGTCGCGATCGGCTGAGCCGGCGATCGTCAGCGTCCACTGCAGGTCCTGAAGCCGTGCCAGCGCGCGCAGCAGCACGTCGTGTCCCTTACGCGGCACCAATGCGCCAACCGACAGGATTGCGCAGGTTCCACCCAATCCGGCCCCGGCCGATCCGGCTGTCCGCGGCACGTCCGGAGCGCCTGGCGTCACGATTGCGATCCTGTCCGCCGCCATGCCGAACTCGGTCTTCATCCTTTCGGCCACGGCACCGCTGCTCGTCACGACCCGGCGCAACTGCGGGAGAACAACGCGTTCGATGGCCCGCACGCGCTCCTTGTCGTCCACCGCAGCCAACGCCGTCGTGTGCTGCACCAGCCCCACGGCCCGCTCCAGGCCGGCCGCGTGCGGGTCCAGGTTGGGCATATCCAATCCGTCGATCACGACCGCCGCCCCGTTCGGTGCGGCGTCCCAAGGTCCGAACGCGACCTGGTGTCCATTGGAGGCGAGGCCGCCTGCGAGGCCGGCGATAAATGCGTCGCCACCGACGGAGGTGCCGCCCGGCGCCCGTGCCACGAAGAAAAACTGCGTCATGCCGCGGCGTAGCACGAGCGGCGGCCTCCGTTCTAGGCGCGGGCGCTGAGCGCGAACGCATGGCACGCCCGGTCCGCCGCGAGGACGCCACGGGCGCCGTAGCGGGCCGGAGCGCCCGACGCGCGCGCCGCCTGCGCCACCGCGGCGATCACCCGGCCCTGTACGGCAAGCGCGCGCTCCAGCAGGGTCCGGTTGGCGTCCGCCGCAGCGAGGAAGGGTTCGCGCAACCTGCTGCGCCTCGGCCGCCACGACGCTGGGCAAGCCTTGCCGCTGCAGCTCCGCCGCCGCTGCGTTCTTGCGGCCGAGCAGGCGCGTGGCGCCAGGGAAATCCAGCGCCGTGAGCGACTGGTTCTCCAGGGTCAATACGTCGATCATTTCCTGGACGACGCGGCGGAGTTCGGGGGTCATGGCGTGTCCTTGGCTTCCTGCATGCGGATCATCTGGGCAAACACCGGGGCGGCGATGCCGAGGCCGCCGGCTTTCTCCACCTGTTTGGCCAGCGCTTCCGTCATCATCGGCTTCCAGGCCTGCTCGCCGTCGCCGCCGCCGAACGGCGACTTCGATAGGTCGACCGTGTCGAACATCGGCGCCAGCATCTACCCGAGCGCCATCGCCTCGAAATCCTGCGCTGTTTTCCAGACCTGCGCGACCTTGGCTGCCGGCAGCGACGTCGTGATCGGGGGAGGGATCATCATCGCACCTGTAGATCGGCCTGCAGCGCGCCCGCGGCCTTGATGGATTGCAGGATGCTGATCAGGTCGCGCGGCCCGATCCCCAGCGCGTTGAGGCTGGCCACCAGGTCGCGCAACGTCACGCTGCCCGGCACGATCCCCAGCTTGCGGTCGTTCTGCGTGTCCACCGCGATGGTCGTCCGCGGCACGACGGCCGTCGTGCCGCCGGAGAACGCGCCGGGCTGGCTGACTTCCGGCGTTTCGGTGACGTGGATCGTGAGATTGCCCTGGGCGATCGCCACGGTGCTGATCCGCACATTGGCGCCCATGACGATGGTGCCGGAGGCTTCGTCGACGATGACCACGGCGGGGCTGTCGGGCTCGATCTGCAGGTCCTCGATCCGGGCCAGCGTCTCGATCATGTCGCGTCCGGACAGGTCGATCGCGACCGTGCGGGGGTCGCGTGCGCTGGCCGACGCGGCGCCGAGGACCTGGTTGATCGCGGCCGCCATCCGCCGTGCGGTCGTGAGGTCCGGATTTCGCAGGCCCAATCGCAGCACCGTCCGGCTGGCCAACTGGAACGGCACCTCACGCTCCACGGTGGCGCCGTTGGCGATCCGGGCAGACGTTGGCACGTTGCGCGTGACCGAGGCGGCGGCGCCACGGGCGGAGATGGCGCCGGTGGCCAGCGCGCCCTGGGCCACTGCATACACCTCGCCATCGGCGCCCAGCAGTGGCGTGACCAGCAAGGTGCCGCCGGTGAGATCCTTGGCGTCGCCGAGGGCGGAAACGGCGACGTCGATCCGGCTGCCGCTGTGGGAGAACGCGGGCAAATTGGCCGTGACCATGACGGCCGCGACGTTCTTGGTCTGCAGCTTGGCTTCCTGGTCACGGGTGTTCACGCCCAGCCGTTCCAGCATCCCAATCAGCGACTGGCGGGTGAACACGGCGCTGTCCAGCTTGTCGCCGGTGCCATTCAGGCCGACGACCAGGCCGTAGCCGATCAGCTGGTTGTCCCGAATCCCTTCGACATCGGCCACGTCCTTGATACGGACCTGCGCGAAGGCAGGCGTGCACAGCGCAACCATAGCCAGGATGAGAAGCGATAGCCGGACCGATCTTTCCATCTCGTTCAGTATTTCCCGCCAATGTCGCCGTGTTGGCGCAAGCGGCGTGCCAGAGCGCCATCCGCGGTCTCCCGCCGCGGCGGTGGTCGGGAGCCCAGCACAAAATGCCGGGATGGGCAGAAGGAGCCAGGTCGAATGATCAGCGTTTCGCAAGTTGGCGGCATCTCCACCGAACGCAATTTGAGCCGCCGGACGCAAGCCGGGTTTCGCCTTCCCCCCTCCAGCGACGCCCTGCCAGCAACGGCGGCATCTGCACCGGCAGCCCTGGATGGCATGCTCGCATTGCAGGAGGGGGAGGCTGACGCGGCGCGCGACCGCGGGGCACGCCGTCACAGCCAGTCGCTCCTTCGGGAGCTTGCGGCCTTGCAGCGCGACTTGCTGAGCGGAGTCGGCGATCCGGCATGCCTGCAGCGGCTGGCGGCGCTCGGCCGCGCCGTGCCGGACGCTGCCGATCCGGCCTCGCCGCCATCGTCCGGAGCCTGGCCTTGCGGGCAGCGGTCGAGATCGCCAGGCGCGGGTTATGACAACTTAAAATCAAATCGGCGCAATCGTTTGACGGCGCATAATGCATCTTGGCGACCCCGGTATGCGCGGCTATAAGCCCGCCCAAGCCTCGATCGAGGGCGAATGCACCACGAAGGATCCGCCCCCATGATGCTCACGTTACCTCCCGATTACCGTCCGGCTAGCGACGAGGGTTTCATGAGTCCCCGGCAGTTGGAATATTTCCGGCAAAAACTTTTACGGTGGCGGACCGATCTGCTGCGAGAGGCAGATGGCACTCTCGCCAGCCTTTCGCAGGGTGGCATCCATGAGGCCGACATCACCGACCGCGCCAGCGTCGAGACCGACCGGGCGCTAGAGCTTAGGACACGGGACCGGGCACGCAAGCTGATTTCGAAAATCGATCAGGCGCTGCAGCGGGTCGAGGGTGGCACCTACGGTTTCTGTGAGGAATCGGGTGAACCGATCGGCCTGCGGCGTTTGGAAGCGCGCCCTATCGCAACCCTTTCTATCGAGGCGCAGGAGCGGCATGAGCGGATGGAACGCGTCCACCGCGACGACTGAGAACGCCGGTTACCCGACCCCGTCCGCAAACTGCGCAGCGTGCAGCGCATGGTATGCGCCCTCCGCCGCGAGCAGGTCGCGGTGACGTCCTTGCTCAGCAACGCCGGTGGCGTCCACCACGACGATCCGATCGGCGTTGCGGATCGTCGCCAGGCGATGGGCGATCACCAACGTCGTCCGCCCCACCGAAAGCGCCGTCAAGGCTTGCTGGATTGCCCGCTCGGTTTGCGTGTCGAGAGCAGAGGTCGCCTCGTCCAGGATCAGGATAGGCGGGTTCTTCAGGAACATGCGCGCAATCGCGAGCCGTTGCTTCTGCCCTCCCGACAGCTTTACGCCGCGCTCGCCGATCGGCGTGTCCAGCCCGGCGGGCAGTCCGGCAATCACCTCGTCCAGTTGCGCCCGGCGGGCGGCGTCCATGATCTCCGCCTCGTCGGCGTCCAACCGGCCATAAGCGATGTTCTGCCGCATGGTGCCGGCGAACAGGAACACGTCCTGTTGCACGATGCCGATCTGACTGCGCAACGACGCCAAGGTCATGTCGCGGATGTCGATGCCGTCGATGGTGATGCGCCCGCCGTCCAACTCGTAGAACCGGGGCAGCAGCGAGCACAAAGTCGTCTTGCCGGCGCCGGACGGGCCGACGAACGCGACCGTTTCCCCGGCCGCGATGTCGAGGTCGATGCCGTTCAGCACCGGGCGGCCCGGGGCGTAGCCGAACCGCACGCCGTCGAACCGGATGGCGCCGCGCAGCCCGGAGACGGCGCGGGCGCCGGGCGCATCGACGATATCGGGTTCGGTGTCGAGCAGCTCGGTGTAGCGGCGGAACCCGGCCATTCCCTTCGGGTAGGTCTCCAGCACGGCGTTGATCTTGTCGATCGGGCGCAGGAACACCGACACCAACAGCAGAAACCCCACGAAGCCGCCGTTGGACAACGCGCCGTGCAGCACGAACCAGGTGCCGGCGACCATCACCACCATCTGCGTGAGACGCATGCCCAAGTAGCTGATGGAGGTGCTGGCGGCCATCATCCGGTAGGCTTCCAGTTTGGTGGTGCGATATTGCGCGTTCTCGACCGCGAATAGCTGCCGCTCGTGATCCTCATTGGCGAAAGCCTGCACCACCCGCATGCCGCCGACGTTCTCCTCGATGCGGGCGTTGAACCGGCCAACCTGGCCGAACAAAGTGCGGAAGTTGCGGGTCATGCGATTGCCGTAGCGCGAGGCGAGCACGGTGATGACCGGGACCACCGCCGCCGTCAGCAGCGCCAGTTGCAGGTTCACCATCGCCATCAGGGCGAACGCGCCGACGAAGGTCATCACCGCGAGGAACAAATCTTCCGGCCCGTGGTGGGCGACCTCGCCGACGTCCTCCAAATCCTTGGTCACGCGGGCGACGAGGTGGCCGGTTTTCACGTTGTCGTAGAAGGTGAACGACAGCTTTTGCAGGTGGTCGAACGCCCGGCGCCGCATCTCCGTCTCGATGTTGATGCCCAGCATGTGCCCCCAGTAGGTCACCACCGCGAGCAGTCCCGTGTTGAGCAGGTAGATCGCTAGCAGTGCCGCCGAGGCCAGCAGGATCAACGTCCAGTCGCGGCCGGGCAGCAACTGGTCCACGAAGCCGCGGACGGCGATCGGGAAGCCGAGCTCCAACAGGCCGGCCAGCACGGCGCACCCAAAATCCAGCAGGAACAAGCGGCGATGGGGGCGGTAATAGGCGAAGAAGCGTTTCAGCATCGATGTGCAGCCTGGGAGTGATCCCTTCCATATAGGGCGGGATCATGGAAAGACTTGCCTAGCGGGCTGGTTTTGGTGCTGCGACCTTGGCGGCGACCGGCGCCTGGGCGTCCCGCCGCAGCCGGTTCTCGCCGAGCAGCAGCAGGATCGGCGCTGCGATGAAGATCGACGACGACGTGCCGACGACGATGCCGAACAGCATCACCCAGGCGAACCCGGACAGCGACGCGCCGCCAAACAGCGCCAGCGGCAGGCTGGCCAGGAACACCGTCATCGACGTCCCGAGCGTGCGGTTCAGCGTCTCGTTAATCGAGAAATCGATAAGCTCCCGCAACGGCATGGACTTGTACTTGCGCAGGTTCTCCCGCACCCGGTCGTAAACGACGACCTTGTCGTTGGTGGAGTAGCCGATCACGGTCAGGATCGCGGCCACCATCACCAGGTCGAACTCGATCCGGGTGATCGCCAGGAAGCCGATCGCCTTGGTCACGTCCAGCAGCAAGGTCACGACCGCGCCGACGGCAAACTGCCACTCGAAGCGGAACCAGATATACACCAGGATCATGAACAAACTGATCCCCAGCGCCAGCAGCCCGTTGCGGAACAGTTCGGCCGACACGGACGCGCCGACCGCCTCGTTGCGCTCGATGCGGGTGCCGGGCTGCGCCTGCTCCAGGGCGGCGCGCACGCGGCTGACGGCCTCTTGCGTGGCGGGCTCGGTCGGCTGGCGGTCCATGCGGATCAGCACCTGGCTGTCGCTGCCGAACCGCTGCAGCCCCGCCGAGGCTACGCCGTGGGTCGCCAGCGCCGCCCGGATCGCGTCGAAATTGGCCGGGCCCGGCGTGCGGACCTCCATCACGATGCCGCCCTTGAAGTCGATGCCGAGGTTGAGGCCGGGGTAGAAGAACAGCACGACCGACAAGGTGGACAGCACCGCCGAGGTCAGCAGGCCGATGAAGCGGCCGCGCATGAACTTGATGCGCGTGCCGTCGGGGACCAGCCGGAACATCGGGCGAAAGAACATGGCTTACACCGGCAAAAGGGCGGGACGACGCGCGGCGTACCACCGCACCATCAGCAGGCGCGCGAGCACGGTCGCCGTGAACAGGGTGGTCACGATGCCGACCGTGATGGTGACGGCGAAGCCGCGGACCGGCCCGGTGCCGAACACGAACAGCATGACGTGCGCCAGGAAGGCGGTCGCGTTGCTGTCGATGATGGTGCCGTACGCCCGGCGGAACCCGGCCTCCAGCGCCGCCACTGGCTTGCGGTCCAGCTTCACCTCCTCGCGGATGCGCTCGTTGATCAGGATGTTGGCGTCCACCGCCATGCCGAGCGTGAGCAGGATGCCCGCCATGCCCGGGAGCGTCAGCGTGGCTTCGAGCAGCGACAGGATCGCCAGCATCATGACCAGGTTCACCACCAGGGCGATGTTCGCGAACCAGCCGAACAGGCCGTAGAACGTCCCCATGAAGCCGATCACGAGCAGGAAGCCGACGCCCAGCGCGATGGCGCCGTTGCGGATCGAGTCGGCGCCAAGTTCCGGCCCGACGCTGCGCTCCTCCACCACCGTCAGCGGCGCGGGAAGGGCGCCGGCGCGCAGCAGCACCGACAGGTCGGTGGCGCTGCGGGCGTTGAAGCTGCCGCTGATCTGCCCGCGGCCGCCGGTGATCGGCTCGCGGATGACGGGGGCGCTCAGCACCTTGTTGTCCAGCACGATCGCAAACGGGTGGCCGACCTGCGCGGTCGAGACCTCGGCGAAGCGCCGCGTGCCGACGGAGTCGAAGGTGAAGTTCACCACCCACTGGCCGTCCTGCGAGTTCTGGCCCGGCCGCGCGTCGGTCAGGCTGGCGCCGTCCACCTCGACCCGCTTGCGCACCGCGAGCTTGCGGTTGGGGTCGTTCTCCAACGGCAGGAACTCGTCGCCGGGCGGCGGGGTGCCGGCGAGGTTGGCGCCCTCGTCGACCAATCGGAACGTCATTTTGGCGGTTTGGCCGAGCAGGTCCTTGATCCGCTTCGGGTCCTCGATGCCTGGCAGTTGCACGACGATGCGGTTGTCGCCCTGCCGGGTGATCTGCGGGTCGAGCACGCCGGTCTCGTCGATACGGCGGCGGACGATCTCGATGGATTGCTGCACGGCGCCGCTGGCCCGCTGCCGAAGGGCGGCGTCGGACAGGGTGACGGCGAGCTGGCCGTCCGGCTGGGTAGCGACGTCGAACTCGGGCGGGTTCGTGAGGTTGGCCATGCCGCGAAGGGCGTCGAGGGAGGCATCGGCCTGCGCCGGGTCGCGCAGGGCGATGGCAACGCGGGCCTGCGCCGGCTGCTCGGTGAGGTTGCGGTACTTGCCGGCGAGGGCTTGCCGGGCGGAGTCGACGATGGCGTCTAGCCGCTCCTTGCGGACGGCGTCCATGTCGACCTCGAGCAGCAGATAGCTGCCGCCGCGCAGGTCGAGGCCGAGATGGACCTGCCGCCACGGCATCCAGGAGGCGGGCGCCGGAAACAGGTTGGGCAGGCACAGCAGCGCGCCGAGGATGCAGGCGCCGAAGATCAGCGCGGTCTTCAAGCGGCTGAATTGCAGCATGATAGGCGGCGACCCTCCCGGAACGAACGGCCGGACCATGCCTAGCGCGCCAGGGGGATGCAAGCCTGGGCCGAGCCGGGTAGGGTCTCGGTTTGAATTTCGGCTTTCGACCCTTTGCTGACCTTGATCCAGCGGGTTCGCTGGAGCAAGTTTCGGCATCATCAGACGCATGCGAGAGGGCAGGAAAATTTCCATCGAACCGGACTTTGAAGTCAGAGCAGAGATTGATAAAATTAAGAACCCGAAACGTCAGAACAGATCCAAGGTTGCGTTGGCGTTTGGCTTACTTATACTTTTGTCCTATATAATTCCCTTATATGCAAAAACGAATTTTATTTTACATCCCTTAGTGCACTCTTCGCGATACTTGGTGCTTCGGCTTTATGGTGGGAAAGTAACCATTCTGACTTTGAAATTATCCCAGATTTTCAGAACATAACTGATCATAAAGATCTAACCATCCCCGGCCTTGTCTGGATTGTCTACTACGGGATTGTAGCAGCCGTAATGATACTTCTTGGGTTTGCATTCCTATTAAATCCAATTTACTGTAACTGCCCAGGTCTTTCAGCGGGGTCAAGCCATCCGTAGGTCGTCGATCAAGCGGTCGGGCTGAGTGGTCAGTGTCTTGAGCATATCCCAACCTTGCTTCCTGGCTGTCGAGAGCAGCGACC
>JAABVA010000416.1_pt1 | contig 55282 bp, 49 predicted proteins | sample 5560331 | NCBI WGS metagenome assembly JAABVA01 (sample SAMN12812661, study PRJNA571458) | rock metagenome | isolation source: Antarctica rocks | place: Antarctica: Victoria Land, Mt New Zealand sud | collected 2016-01-07
CTGAGAACAAGATGTTATTGTCGACAAACTTGATCATAAGTAGTCACTTAAATCAGTCATTCTGCATATATGAACAGAAGAATTGAAGATATTGCTTGATGTTCTGATTGACTCGTTCGCTTTGATCATCGATCTGAAGATGATAGATGATGACCAATCGAAGAAAAATGCTCAGTCATTTGCAAAGAAACTTTTATAGTATAGAGATGAATTGCAAATCTCGATCAAATACTATGAAGCTTGATAAATCATGAGTTCAATATACTCATTGAATCAGCATTTCAGCTGTCTTTTCAACAGTGATATCTTCATCATCAGTGATGCAAGAAATATAATGTCTTTTCTTTGATAATCTGCAGATGATCGTCAGAATAGCGTTGTACTTGCTCAAATCAGATATATCGATAATGAAGTTCATTGCAATGTCTTGTCATTGCTGTTCAGATATCAATAAAGATTGAAGCAAGTTATTTGATTTATCTCTAGATGTCTTTGAACGTTGACAGATATAGCAGTTTCAAATATATCAATCTATCGTTTTTCGCATGAATGATCAATAATAGTTTCGCTTTATGACTTTCACAGTTCTAAGAATATCAGAATGATCAACTGATGATTGATCGTGCATCTCACGAATTAGATTCATTTGTAGAAGCTCGTTGAACAAAACTCATAACTGACTATCATGATACAAGATTTCATTCTGAGTTCGACAATTCTTCAATTTGATATCTTCATATTGTGTCTCGTTTCTTGCTATTGCTTCGCGAAGTAGCGTACAATTCTCGTTGATCTCATTAATCTTAAGAATCTGTTTATAGATTGATTCACTGATGTTCTTCTTTAGATCAGCAATTTTCATTCGATTTAAAGTCAGAATAGTGATTCATTGATAGTGAATGCACTCATCTTCTGAATCTCTAAGCACGACGTCAGCTTGATGAGTTAATGCATCGATCTTGATGTTCTGTTTATCAGATCAATACATTATTCTGAAGTTGAAGTCAGCGAACTTCTGAACTCAGCGCATCTGACGTCTGCTCAGCTCTTTATCTTTCATCAACGAGATGAGCGCTTAATGATTGATGAACATCTTGATAGAAATGTCAGTTAGCTTCAGTTCAAGTCATCAGTGTTCAAATGCTCAAATGATGATCAGAAGTTCTTTATCATATATCTCGTAGTTGCATTCAGCAGAAGACATGTTCTTGCTATAAAAGACAATCGAATGTAGTACTTCTTTGTCATCATATTGAGAGAGAACTTCATCGTTGACGTAGTCGAATGAGTCGATTTCGAGAATAGTCTCACGAGTTTGATCAAAGTGACGTAGTATAGAAGTCTCGATCATACATCTCTTCATATGATCGAAGATGATCTGATAGACTTCATTTCATTCAAATATGATCTTCTTTTGAGTGAGTCAAATCATTGAAGAAACAATCTTTGAAAAGTTCTTGATGAAGCGTCAATAGAAATTGCAGAAGTCAATGAAGAACTGCATCTGAGTGAGATTATTGAATGTAGATCAATCAATGACTGCTTGCATCTTTCGCGAATTCATCTTCAATTCTTCAATTGATATCAAGAGTTCTAGAAAGATAGTTTTCTGAACATGAAACTCGCACTTGTTGATGTCTATCTGTAGATCAGCTTTTCATAGTTTATTTAAGATCAATCTTACATGTTGCTTGTGTTTCTTCAGAGTCTTGCTGTAGATGATAATGTCATCTAGATAGATCTGACAAAACTGATGTAAATACTTGAACAACACGTCGTTCATATAGTGTTGATAGAACGCAGATTCATTGATTAATTTGAAGAGCATTACATGATATTTGTATGAGTCAAAGAAGATAATAAAGATAGTCAAATCTTCGCTATCTGAATGCATGCGTAGTTTGTTGAACGTGACAATGATGTTTAATCGAGTCAGATACTTGCTTTCTTGTATATGAGCGAAAGTCTCGTCTATCAATGACAAAGAGTAGTGATCTCGTTTGATCAAAGCATTGAGCTTTCTGTAATCGACGCAGAAACGCAGACTATCGTCTTTCTTTTCAATGAACAAAATGAGCGAGACGTATGATGCGAAGCTGAAGAAAATGAATTCTTTGTTTAGATGATCAATCAGATACTTCTTTATCTTCTGAAGCTTGTGATTGAACATCTGATATAGTCTGCTTCAAGAAAGTATTTTTTCATCGATCAACTCAATTTTGTGATCATAGAAATGATGCAATGATAGCTGATCGATCATAGCTCAATTAAACATGTCTAAATAGTCATGATACTTGAGAAAGAGCTTAACTTTGATCTTCTCAAGAATCTCGACGTGTGAAAGCTCATGCAAATTAACTTCTTCAGACTTATTTTCGACTGTAGTTATGAGTTGATCGATTTTTAAAATGATAACAGCAAAGATCTTGATATCTAATCATTTGACTAACATTTTATATGTTGCTGTCTTTATCATTGCTATGTTCATTGAACTGAAAAAGAATGATTTCAAACTGAACGTCGACTTAGAATTGATGTTAGTCAAAGTCGCGTCACGCTGTTTTAACTGTTCAATGAACTTCTTGTTTTGACTGAATTGAGATGTAATGAAAGTGAAAAATCTCTTCAGTATATGAGTAGAAGTCAAGCTCTTTCGCTTTATGATTGATTTATTGCTTGAGAATAGAGCAATCGATTTCTGACTAGTAGAATTGAAATTCGAAAATCGAAGAGAATTGATTTGCATATCAATTACTAGATCGATTTTGTTCATTCATGTTTTTTCAAGAATCATTTGATGTTGATTTAATTGAGTGATCAATATAAAAGCTGTGTCAATTGTATGATCTTGAACAGTCAGATTCAAATAGATGACATGAGTAATGAGTTTTTTAACATAATGATCGTCGAATTCTTAAATTGACTTCGCTTTGATCAAAGTCAAAAACTTGATTTGCAACTGATCACAAACAATCTGCGCGATCACTTCATCAATGAACGAATAGTCAGCAGCTTCGATGTCAATCAATGATTTTAATGAGTAACTAATTTCATTGCTAGAAAGTACACATTCAATAGTCAAAGATTCAGAAGCAAAAGAGTCATTTGATATGCTTGTCGTTGAAGAAATTAACACATCTTTCATTGCGTCTTTGATGAAAGTCTCTAGTTTTTTGTCTCGCTATTCTTGAAAGAAATTTTCTCATTCTCTTTATTCTTTGAAATGATGATCTCATGTAGACGAGAAATACATGCATGAGATGCAGAAGTGTCAATCTTGTTCAGCTGAGAGCAATTCTTGAACAAATGATTGAGAGTCTTGCAGATGTAGCAGATAATTAACGATCTCGCTGATTCAAAGATAGAGAAAATAATCGACTTAACATAATCGATTATCAAAGTTGTTACTAACAAAGAAGTAGCACATTTATCAGGTATGACAGTGACTTTGATGATGACAATGCAACGTTTGCTGCGAAGCTGATAATTGACTCGTTGTTTACTATTCACATCTTGAAGAAAGATTCTTAAGCGAGTAAGCGAAGTAAAGTTCTTTGAACAGATTGATAGAGCATTCTGCAAGCGATTATTGATTTTATTCTGAAGATCATTCATCAGAGTGCAATCGTCGTATTCAAGATAACTGAATAGTTTCATAAAGTTGAAGTAGAAGACATTGAAAGACTTGTCTGCTTATCTCAGAGCGTTGTACTTGCAACGACACTTTCAATTCTTATTCAGTTCATCGTATATTTCTTTCAGATGCTCAAATAGCTCATCGATTGAGATGTATGAATGCGAAGCATCATGTCAACATCAAGCGAAGATGTGCTCAGCAGCATCATCTTCTAGTCTAGATATCACATAAACAATACAGATATTCTCATTATTGAAGTGATTGACATTTGTCTGAAGCTTATCGTCTATCTTGACTCTTCAGCTGTCTCATGTTGATTCATCTTCATCAATGAATATAAATGAATTTGAAAACTTGAAGAACTTGTGATAATCATTGTCGAATAAAGTGAACGACTTTCGTCAAGTATGATTCTCGATAGAAGTTCAACACTTCGTAGACTGTCGAGATCAAAGCTGATTCGCTAAACGTTGTTTCTTTTTGAGACTCAATACTTTCTCTCGTAGTTCAACGATAGTCTCTTCTTGAGTATCTATTGTCGTTTGATTGATCTCTAGCTCATTAAGTCTCTTGATGTGATCGACTTGTAGATTGATTCATTGCTTGTTGAGTTTCAAAATCATGTCTCGTTGATCTCTTAACTCGATCAGCATCTTGATGATCTCATCTGACTAATCGATAGCTCATTGACAAAGTTGTTGACTTATGTTGATGTCTCATGAGATAGCGACATTCTGAGATCTCGCTGAAGCATCGAAAGAAATAAGAAAAACTCGTCTACTAGCAGTGCTTCTAAGCAGATGAGCTGTGCGTGACTCGACTGATTCAGAGTCGCGTATCATTGTAAGAAAGATAAAGATAGATAGATAGATTATGATAAGATTGAGTGATTGATTTGATAAATTTGAGTAAATTTGAATATGTGTTTTAATGAAAGTAATTCGAAGAATCTCTTGCGAATTTTCTGAATAGAAGTAGATTATTTCATATCGTTTACACGTTGATAGCAGAGTAGTTGATTAGCATTTATCTACTGTTAGAGATCAGCATAATGCGAGTCATATGAGTGTCATTTAACTAATAGATAAATGCTAAGAAAGAAAAGTATCTACAGAAAAGAACTCGATTCTTTATATGTGTGTTTCTCAGCTCTGTGCTAGATTCGAAAGAGTTGATGTCTTACACATATGATGCAGAGTTTCAAGAACATCATTACTAGCTTGAATGCTCACTAGACTTGATTAGAATGAAACTCAGGTCAGAGCTAGAAAGAATAGACGAGAACTAGAATCGTAACATTAGAATACACTCATATGATTCGCTTTATGCAGATTCATAACATTTAAATGCAATCAAATCAATGTTATTTCATGAGTTATTAAGAAATGAAACTTCGTCTTATGATATTTTTCTTTCACTCATTTAATGCTCATTTCTTGAGCATCAATCTGATTCTTCTATGATACTAGTTAAATGAAGATGAAGATGAAATCGAAATCAAAAGTAAAAGTGAAAGATGAAGATCAAAAATATAGAATAAACTTAAGCAAAATAATGATTAAAACAATAACTAGTCAGTAGATTGATGATTAAAGAATCAGATTTTCAAGAGAAAAGATGAGATATATGATTAACTAGTAGATCAATAGCTAAATGATGAAATATTCAAGAACAAATATGAAGCTTTGAACATGACTAGTTAGTAAATTAATAGTTAAAGAGCAATATTTTCTGATGCAAGAACGAAGCTTTGAACATGATTAACTAGTAAATTAATAGTTAAAGAATGATAATTTCTAAAGCAAAGCTTTGAACATAATGAAAATGAATAAAGTCATTAAGATTTAATTCTAATCATTACACAGTGAATGTTAATGAGTTCATTGCATAATGATTAAAGCAAGCTTTGATCAGATGAGATAATAGTCACTAAATCAATGATAAATTGAAAGTGACAAGATATATGAAAGCAACAAGATGTAAAGATGATCACATGATTTTACAAGATAGTAAATGAGTTACTCTGTTACTGATTATTTGATAGTACAGTTTTTTATTTTCTTATTTTTTTATTTTTCTTATGAAACTATTTTGTTTCTTGCAAAATCATTTTCTTTCTTCTTTTTTATTTCTTATTCTTTATATATTAAAAATGAAAAAAAAATTGAGTAATGTTAAAGTTTGAATATATAATTTTTGCATTTGACAGATCTGAATCTGTGAAATTTTAATTGATTAAATTTATTAAATTCAAAAAGATAGTTTCATCTTTGATTTTTGAAGAAATCGCTTTAAAGAACGTGATGATGAAACAAAGATAAAGAGCGAAACTGAATATGTAAGCTTGAAAAAGACGTGTTGTCTTTGACTCTGTAACATATGTTCTTTCTCACTAAGTTTATGAAACATGATGTATAAATTCTTCACGAATAAACATGATTTAATAAATGAGTCATAAGATGAGTTTTAAAACGAGTCACTAGAAAGAATTCTTGCAGATGTATTCTGAGATGAGAAGATAAAGAATGAGAAGATAAATGAATCATGAAAGAGAGTTCAAGCAGATGATTTAAACGAGAAAACAAAGACATTTTGAGTAAGCATTCAACGAGAATTTCAAGCAGATGATTAGCAAGATTAGTTATAAGATGAGTTATAAAAAAGATAAATACATGATGAGAAACAAGATAAAGAAACAGAGAGTCTTTGCTTGAGTTTTCAACGTAAATTTCTAGCATCTTGAGCAGATGATTAAGCAAATAAGACAGAGACTGAAGTGAGAATTGAAGAGATTGAGAAAAAAGAAGTGATTTAAGTGAAGAATCGCTGCAAATCTTGAACAGATGATGAGCAAAAAGATGAGCTTGCAAATAACAAAGTCAGAAATCTAGATGAAGATTGAGTGAAAGAAACAATAAACTTTCAAACTGATAACAAAATGAATTTTCAAGAAACAGTTGAATCAGATGAAGTTGAATTAAATCATTCAGATCAAACAAGCTTTATGACTTATTAATGAGTCATTTTTCGCTTACACATTCAATGTATCTCATTCAAATCATCATCATCATTGAATAGCTTCAAGTGCTCAGTTTTTTCTTAAGCTATCTCTTTAGCTTAAGCTTTCTCTTGAGCTTAAGCTTTCTTTAGATTCAGCTCTTTCTGAGCTTAAGCTTCATTCTCTTCAGCTTTAACACACATAGTTTGTATATGCTCATATAGTTGAACTCTCTGCTTCTTTGATTTTTCCTCTCACTCTTCAAGCATGAGTCTCAATGTCTGAGTAATATGTCAATCTTTTGAATTAAACGTTTGCAGCAGCTGTTTTCTAGTCTTCAAAGAAAAGATTATCAGCTGACTTAAGCTGATTGATGCGTTCATATTCAGCTCGTTCAAGCTGTTCATCAATGCATTCATTGTTGCAAAGATGAACTCGTTGCTTTCTGTTGTTTTGTCATTATTCTACTCAATATCATGAAAATGATATTCTCACGTTAAGCTTAAATGTTGAGAGATAGAATACAGATGTGATATAGAAAGCTTCGAAATCAACAGAGCGAGCATGAATACATGCAATGATCAATCTAGTAAATAGATAAATCTAGAAGATAAACTAGATACAGATGACTAGATAGATAAATAGATAGATAGATAGATAAATATGTCTCTATGTAAATGTTTTCATCTAGAAAAGAGATCAAAAGATGATGAGTAAAAGAGTGAAGAAGAAGAAAAACTTCGCTCGAGAAACTTCTATTAATAGTAGTCAATGTTCTCATGAACTCTGAAGGTGCAACTCAATAGCTCTGCTCGAAAAATCTCTATGAATGATAGTCTATATTCTCATGAATTCTGAAGATGCAACTGAGTCATGCTTGAAAAATCTCTATCAATAGTAACTAATATCTTCATGAACTTTAGATGCAATTGAATCAATGCTGTTTCATGAGTCATTAAGAGATAAGACTTCGTCTCACGACAATGTAAATGCATTAATTGAATACATTATATATTTTGCTTAAGAGTGCAAAAGCACTTATGTTACATATATTAAAATGAGAGAACATAGTGTTAAAAATGATGCAAGTGCATAATAAGAAAAGAGTAATAATGTTGAAAAGAACAACAAAGATGCATATAGTGACATTGATTACTAAAGAAAAGAAGATGCATTAAACACTGTAATCAGTTTGCATGATTTTAAAGCTATGTTTGCAATAAATGATGATTACGTTGTTAACAGCATGATTATATTTGATGAATTTAATGAAGAAAGAACATGCAAAAATAACAGTGAATTGCATGTTTCAATGATATTATTCAACATCATGACTATCAATGCTACAAGTATTAAGATCATGTTTGTTGAATCAAATGACAAAGATGCATACTGTGCTCATATGAATTTTATGAATGTTAGAAATTTTAAAGATATTAGAAATTCTAGAAATTCTAGAAATTTTAGCGCTTTTATGAATATGTCTCAGTTAAAATCAACGCAAATCTGAAACATGAGATTAAACTAATATTTGAAATATTAATCACTAAAAGCGCTAAAATCTGTCCCTGTCACTCTTTACAAACTGTCGATGTCTGTTGTTCAGAAGCAATCACAAAGGGTAGAACATCTTGAATCGTCGAGAAAAGAGATCACTGGTGTTAGAATCAGGGGGGCTTGACACGAGAACGTAGCAGAGTGGTCCCAAAGGGTTGATGTGTGCAAATGCATGATTGCTACTACTTGATTCTTTTCTTCCCCGAGGTTTTTGAGCCCTCGAACCTGTAGGCCGTTATTCTGATTACTTCGTAGGAAAAGCTCGTATGTGTGAGAGTCTTCACTCGGTGATCCATGAGAGATACCGTCAACCGTATGTTTACGTCCCATTGAATTCCTTGGAGCTGGTGAGTTCGAACCCCGCCGTATAATGTTCAAGTCGCTTTAACGCTTTCTGTCAATTCACACTGAGTTGGTTCCGGAGACAAATACAATAAGAACAGCAACGTATCTGTATTCAGCACCCTGTTAGTCCTCGATACCTCGAGCTATAGGAATAGCTTAGTCTCGAAGAGTCTACTTACGTTGCTCCAGCAATAAATAGTTCTACAGTCCTCGCTTTCGTCAAGTTTGATAATGTTGCGATGAAAAGAACAATAGCAATTATAACGATAATCAGTCGGTCCGTTGCACCATCCACGGCGCGGCAGACTACCAATGGTATCAACAGGAGAAAGATTACAAGGGAGATTATCAGTGATCGAGTCGCCCTCATTGTCAAGGTGCCGGAAGATATGTAGACGTGTGAGTCCCTTGATATACTGTCCTGTCTCTATGATAAGCTCACACTTTTAAACAGACTGGGAAGATATATTTAGACCTCATGAAAACCTTGGTAGAATCGAATCAACTTATCTTCCACCCAGGGTCTGAGCTGCGTCACAGCATCGTCGCCCGATGGAGCTATGCTGAGCAAATCCTTGCAATGAGTCAGGTATGCAGTTTCCTCTCTAGCCAAGCAGGCATTGCCATTGACTCAGTTTTGCAGACTCGACACATCTCGTGACTTTGCAGCTTCTAACCCTAGCATTCGATGGTTTCTTTCTACGAGCGTATCTGCAAAATTTATCAAACAGCTGCCTTGCAGTACTCTAGGGAGTCAGGCACACCATATTCAGCTAAGGCAGCATCAATGTCCGAGAGAACAGAACTTCGCTCCTTATTATTATCACACCGACTACTCCCGAGGAATAGAACGGCAGTCTCTTCTCGATCGATTCTCTCTAGTTGCTTTTCGAGTATGGACAGCCTGTCCTGCTTTAGCAAGAGTAAACGAGTTCGTAGGTTGGAGAAACGACGACAGAGATTGAACGAGTTGTCCGCTGCGACGAGCGCCGAGAATCGAGGATAGCCAGGACGATAGTCTTCGACTGAGAATAATGAGTGATATAACTTCATGTATTACACCAGGTTGAAGAATCAATCATACTCTGGTACTCTTGGATATCGCAGACTTTGGTTTTATTGGTATATTTTGAGAGCGATGCTTTCCAGCACAAAAGTCCACTTTTGAGTAAACTTTTGTATTTGGTGGTGCGGAATACATTATTCCTATCAATCAACTCACCCATGGTGGCTGTTACAGCTAAAGCTGTAAGAAGTGCTATACTGGAAGAGGGATGGCTAGGACGATGTGAATCCTGAATTTAATTGAAATATAACATGTGTTCTTGAAATCCCATCTGCTGCTCGAGGGATTCTGCGGGATCCAATCCTTGTATAGAAATTATCATCTATTATTCATGGGCCTGAATTTAGGGACCTTCATTCGAATTCAGGCATAATTTTGATTAGTAAGCTTCTTATGGATCCACATACTTTCATCATTCCATATATCACCCAAGGCGACCAGTAGTGTCCAAGCTGACATTTGAGGATCCCAATCGGAGATGTACACGACGGTACATGCGGGCGCAGTCGTGACTTCAGCAAGGCGCAGTGCAGGAATGACGCCCCGTTTATACAGACCCGGCAAGACTTACCCGAGGTAGTGATTTGCCTCGTTTCAGGTTAGCCTCATATTTTGCGGATGATCAAGTCGACTTCCTGGCAAAGTCTTCATTGTCAACTTCTTTTCCTAACAATCTCCTAGACCTTGTACAGAAATTATTGGTGCCTGACACGCTTCTATTACTCGAAAATCCGCCGTCTGTAAAGCCAATCAATGCAATGGAAGCTTCTAAAGGGTGTGTACCTAAATTCCTATTGCTATGGGTGTACTAATATACTCGGCCGAAGCGACCAGAGCCCAACATTCACGTTCTGCGATGATGGTGGTCGCCCCTTTGTTACAGACTACGGTGCTGTAAGTATTTGATTCTAAAATGTTCAATCTCAGTGCTTAACACCTCTCTAGATAAGCAAATTTCGACCGGGAGACATAGTGTATTTCTGCGCTCCTGGCACAGTAATACGCGAAGGTCCATATACGATATCGTCCGTACCCGTGACCGGACAATATACGTTGGTCCTTCCAAACGGCCAACAAGCTAGGAACGGGAACGTGGTGGAGGAGAAAGACCTAAAAGCATCGGGAAGTACTTGAAGTACGGAGGTAGTAATAGCAAACGGACACATTCGAGAGGTGGTCATGGGTGAGAATGTATTTTGGCTTTGATTGATATTTATATTCTCTCCGCAAAAGTGTGCACAACGAAACTCCGAGTCGTCCAATTATCTGATGTATTATCTTCTTCGCCTCGACGGAATGCAATTAAACTTGACAGAAAATTCGATAGCTGTCTGTGACTACCACGTAAAGGCTCCTGAAATTCCTCAGCAGAAGTGTGGAGTTTTGGTTTGTTGGTGATAAAGACTTTGAAAATGTCTTCGCATTCATATTGATCCTGGTCCCTCAACGACTCTGGAATGGTCATTTGGAGCGAAATTTCCCTCTTGCCAGTGTGCTTCGTCTTATCGTTTCTTGGCGGCACCACTATCGAGTCCCCTCCACCTGATCCAGAAACAAGGTCATCGATTTGCCATGATGGGCCCAAGTAAAGAAGAGCCATATACAATGGCTGCTTGCCCAAGTTTTGGACTGTTAGAACTACCTTCTCACCATCTTTAACGTCTAAGACACCTCCTGATTGAAGATCATTGCCAATCGTGTCGCTAAGGCAAGTTTTCAAAGATTTCTCAAAGGACTGTTTGGGCGCTTCATTCTCAATTCCCTCAATACACTTGAAAGTTGCCACGTGCTCCAATATACTCATGGCATGATACATGGCTCTGTTTTTGTCTGCTGGTATTTTCGGCAAGCTGAGGATTCTTTGATATGACTCATTGAGGAATTCGTATTCGTTCAGTGTATTGCGGGTGAGATTGAGTAAATAAGGCTGCCCTTCACCATACTCGGTGAAAAGACGTAGGTAAGGTCTGGATTTTGCAATTTCCATCCACTGAGTCTGATTACCATCATCTATCATGAGCTGTACAGGAATCTTCCAAGGAGATAGGTATTTGACCCGTCTCGCCTTCCACCTTGTTCTAGTCCCGATCGCGATAGACGTTTTGTTGGTCGCTACCAAGTCCGACTGAACGCTTCCAACCATGGTAACCCTAGCATGGAACGAAGCTTGATCTATGTCCTTGAAGGTCTCTTCTGACGACTCGAGTGGATACACGGCATATTCCTCGTCCTCGCATACGCCATGTACGTGTCCCACTCCCAGGTACAGCCGATTACCTTCCGGCTTTCTTAGGACATGGATGAAGGCTGTATGCTCTTCTGACCTGAGCTTCCCGAAAAAAGACAGGTCTTTATTTCCATAGCGCATTGGGGTCTGCCGTGGCCAATACACATGAAATTTCATGCGCAAATGGTCGTAGACTAATTGGTGCGTGAGGTCTGTACCAGTTAGGGAGATGAGTGCACGAACTAAAAAGTACGATAACGCGCCATGCTTCATGCCATCAAGTGTAAGCTCCTGGGCTACCTCGTGTGGACCACAGGCTGTGAGGATTATGTAGCCGTCAGGGTTTATCAGCCAATTTGGTCGGATGCGAGCATTGCGTAAAGTTGTACCACCAACGCAAAGGCTGATACTCGGGTCGAGCTGCTGTGGATACGCTGTATCGACGGCAGAGTCATAGACCATAGCTCGAACGCCATTCTTCTCTCGCTCGTTACGGCGTATAACGCTTCCCGAGAAACAGCAATCGAGGATGACTGTCACCAGAAGACCTTTGTTGACCATTTTACTCAGCAAATTTGCGAGTTCCCGACCATGGAGATAGCGGACACCATTGGCAGTGAATTGGTCAAATAATACTAAAGCCAGATCGCCTGTATCTTTATTGCTGTATTCTTCAGAAGAGGTAGTTTCTTCCTGTGTTCCATGTCCAGAGAAATGGATGTATACGAAATCTCCAGGTTTCGCTTCATTTGTAATCTTTTTCAGGCTAGAAGTAACGTTGTCGTACGTTGGCCATAAATTTGGGGTTTCAGTCGGATGACGGGAGCTTGTATCAGCGGGTTTGCTCGCCTTAAAGATATCAATGTGCGTAGGTGCATGTCTGGTCTTGAGATATTGTTCCATGCTCTGCACATCTCGGACACATCCCTCTAGAGGTTTCGCGGGGTTCATGTAGAAATTGATCCCAATCAGAACCGCCCAATGACTTGGCGCAGCATCCACTTCGTCCATTGCCAGGCGAATTTTGTCAGGTCTCTCGAAAAATTGTCGATACTCGCTAGGGGATTAGATTTCTAATACGAGAAGATGTCTTTCAAGCCAAATTGTGGGGAACTGTGGGGGCGACGTTGCCCGATACCACCAATGCTCACAGTCAAACAACCCAGTTGCAACAAACAGGGTTCTCGAAATGTGTTGAGCTTACGAATCGGCCAAAATGTGAACACACTTTGGAACAATCCTATTCAGGTATGTATAGCATATTTCAACAAAATGGTAGGAGGAGCAGTGTAGTAGTAGAGTGACTCAATGTTCTGGAGGCAGTGCTGGGGGTAACTAGGTATCGGGATGTGATACACAGAGTTGAGCACGGCTTTCCCCTCCGAGGGTAGGGCGTTGAAAGACCTCTAGTCTGTATGATGGTTCAGTTGCTTCGAGTAAGATGGTCAAAGGGTTGGTGGTGCACACGGATTTCATTGTCTGTCAGGTACGACTAACACTGCGAGAATTTTAGGTAAGCTAATACTCTACATTACCCCGCTCCTTCCATCCACAGTGTCGGGGTTAGGTACAGTAAACCCGAGCCTGAATGCCTCATTGTCGCAGTCCGTGGAAGGAGAACAGAATCAATGAATGACTTCGACTTCAGAAAGAAGGACTCGAAGGATGACTTGGAGGAGGCTATACGCGCGGAACATGCAGCTGTTAATGCTACGTCTGAAGGCCATCCAGATCGAGCGGTCCGTTTGTATAATCTCGGGAGCGACCTCTATCAACTCTACCTTAAAAGAGGATCAACGAGCGATCTAGACGAGGCGATACGTATTGGGGAAGCTGCTATCGATTCTACGCCCGAAAACCATCCAGATAGGGTGCAATATTTAGCCACCCTCGGAGTTAGATTTCAAAGTCGACATGAACGAACAGCTTCAATGGACGACCTTGAGAAGGCTGTACGCATTGCACGAGCTACCGTTGATGCCACGCCTGAAACCCATCCAGCTCGAGGGGCAGCTTTGCACAATCTTGGGGTTGGGTTCCTTGGTCAATTCTTAAGAACAAGATCAATGGACGACCTAGAAGAGGCGATACGTATTGGACAAGCTGCTCTTGATGCTACGCCTGAACACCATCCAGATCGAGCGGAGTGTCTATTTCAACATTCAATTAAATTTCGTTTTCAGTATCAGGAAACCGGGTCAATAGACGACCTAGACAAGGCTATATGCATCGGAGAAGCTGCTATCAACGCTACTGATGAAGAAAATCCACTTCGAGCGTGTTTTTTAAACAATTATGGATCCGGATTTATGCTTCGATATGATAGAATAGGATCAGCAGACGACCTACAAGAGGCTTTTACTCAATTTACCGAATCTTTGTATGAATCCAGCAGTCTTCATTTGGATTGTCTTATTGGTGGACTACAAGCTACGGATATTGCTATAATGGATAAAGACTATTTTCAAGGCGCTCAGTTCCTAACAGAGTGTCTTGCATTGTTTCCATCAATCATCCCACGATCCGGTTCATATGAAGACCATTTGTATTTTCTTCGCTTTATCTCGGGCCTAGGCTCGCTAACCGCATCGGTTTTTCTTAGGGATAGAAGACCTGCTTTGGAATCCCTGCTTGCTCTCGAACAGACTCGGGGGGTGATTTCCAGCTTACTATTAGACTCAAGGTCGGACGTCTCGATGCTACATGAGCGCCAACCAAATATATGCTCTGAATATAGCCGAGCGCGAGAATCTATTGCCCGATCGACCTTAATTGCGCCCTTTAACAACGCTGACTGTCTGCAAAGATTAGGACTACCGGGACTACCAGGATTCCCAGCAGGGATCTATACGTTGGGAACGCTTGCACGCTCACTTGAGATCAGAGCACTAGATGTGCATAAAGCGCTGATTCGAAAGCAACCTGAATTTGACAGATTCCAACTACATCCAACAGACCCAGGACTTCGTGACCTAGCTCGGTACGGTCCTATTGCTATATTCAATGTCACCCATGTTGGTAGTGATGCATTGTTAATAACGGAGAATAATATTCAAGTGCTGCCGCTTCCTCAACTCATTCTCCAAGATTTACAAGAATACGTATCAAGGGATATGGGTGGGAATAGATCGCGCAGAGACGCTAAACTTGTTTCAATAGACGGTAGTAGTAACGTCACGGAAGAGATAAAGAAAAATACTCAGGCAGAGAGCATGCGCTGGATTTGGGACGTCGCCGTTAAGCCTGTCCTGGGAAAGCTTGGACTCTTATGGCAGCACAGGCCTCCGCCTGTGCTACCATGCCTATGGTGGGTAGGCGGAGGATTGATGGCACTTCTTCCGCTGCATGCTGCGGGAGAGCATTCCTTGGGCTCGACAGAAAACACGATGGCCCACGTCATATCCTCATATGCCCCAACGCTCAAGGCTCTCCAATTTGCTCGAAAGAAGACTTGGGTACCACCTATGGCCAAAAAAAGCAAAGTTCTAGTTGTAGCAATGCATAAAACACCGGGTCATGATGATTTAAACGTGGCTGATGAAATTGCTGCAATTCGGCAACATATTGGCTCCTCTGCATCAGTTGAAGTCCTCGAAGGTCCGACCGTTACAGCTGTCCTCGACGAAGTCATAGATTCTTCCATGGTCCATTTCGCTTGTCATGGCTTCTTAGATACGGAACGGCCCTCAAAGAGTGCTCTTCTCGTCGGGACAGGAAGTGTCGAGGAGCTGAGATTGGAAGATCTTCAACAACTGGATCACCAGCTTGCACAGGTCGCCTATCTTTCAGCATGCTCAACGGCTGAAATAGGCGCCCGGAATTTTATTGACGAGAGTATTCATCTGGCCAGCACCTTTCAGGTTGTCGGCTTTCGACATGTGATTGGAACGTTGTGGGGAGCTTACGATAGGGCAGCTGTGGTTGTTGCAGCCAAGTTCTATGAGCACTTACTTAAGCAGGACTTAAATACTGTCTCTTCCGTGCCACGTGCATTGCATCGTGCTGTTTTAGATCTGAAGGCCAAAGATGGTAACAGTGACAATATCTCACTTTGGGCACCATTTATCCATATGGGGCCTTAGACGTCGATACCGACAGTCTTATGACGTTTCTTACGGAATCTGTAGTGATAGAATTACATCGGGGACCTACGCTGAGTAGATGGGCGAGGACTCTAAGACCTGTGGCAGCAGGTTTGAATAATAGTGCAGCGCAGACAGCTGCAAAGAAGATCCAACTGTGGGCATGACGTGCTCCCTTCGGAGTGCACATTCGCGTAACTAACTAGTTTTCCATAATTCGAGGTTGTATGTGCTGCTTGAGTAGTATATATATCAAATGAATTACTTCACCCTCCTCCCCAACCCTATCTGGACCTTCTCTATCTAATACTCCTCCTTCTCAACAAGCACCCATTTTCTCCGCCCCCTCCATCAACCGCATCCCTTACCAGACCCCTTCGTCACCTTCTTACACCCATCTCTGAACGTGTTAGCCCGAGCAAGGGCACTTGCCTAGCTCCGAGAAAATATCTTTCCCACAAGATCACCACAACACGACACTCCACTCAATTTCTTCCTCCAATGCAGCTACGCATTTATCTCTGATATTTTTTGCCCCCGATAGCTTCTAGTCTAATCTATAACATGTTTTACCCCATTCACTGCTCGTCCTGATAAAATGTAGATGAAGATTTATAACTGACCAACCGTGGCATCTCAGCCACCAAAGCCGCCACATCTCCAGCACACCCGAATGACAACGTCATCCGGATCTGCCGTGGGCCGTAAAAATGCACAATGCAACTGGGCGCTGCTGCTACCGTCCCTGCAGTCGATGGCTTACGAATCATTAGCTCTCGTTCAACGAGCACATTGAGTTGGCGGAAGGGTCTTAGGCCTTGCGCTAACGGATAATCGTGGTCCAAACGTGCGTTCTTGAGACCTGGCAGGAATGCCTCGTAGCGAGCCCGCATGCGTTTGATGATAGGCGAGTCGACGGTGAGCGACAGTTCATGCTTATTCGGCTCTGTGATGCCATCAATCAATAGGATCTTGTCATTTCTAGGGACAACGAAGAGGATCTCGTTCGAGTCATGAACGGCATTAGCACCAATAGTCAGAGCGTGATTTAGCTTCGGAAAATCAGAGCCATCGTTGATAACCCCGGGAAGACTGCCACGGATGGGACAGCATGCGGTATCACCTGCGAGCTCAGCCTCAGCAAGGCCAGCGGCATTGAAGATTACATCGACATTGTACTTTGCACGCAAGCTAGTCTCCTGGTTAAACAAGTCTCCTGTAATGGTGCCGGTGATCAGTCCGGCTCCCTTTTGCTCAACAAGTTTCGTCAACCACTGCATAGCTCTGTCAGTATCGATAATAGGTGCAAAAGTTCGTACGCGTCGACAGCTCCATCTTTCTCACCTATGCCTCGCTCTCCGATAATTTGAGCGTCATGACGGAAGCCTCTGACATCGCTAGAGATGATTTCCAGCATCTTGGACATTTGTACCTCGTCTTCTTCGACACAGCTTGGGAAAAAGAAGTCCGCGCCCTTCATGCGTACACCAGAGACATCAGCCAGCTCTTTGAAAGTAGCAATTGCGTCCCAGATGTGATGGGTCACCATGCATCAATTCTTGGAATACTGCAGAGATGTGGCGTCCATGGATTATCCGCAAAGCGCTGAAGGGTACTCTCACAACGCACCAGCTATCTGGAACGTCAATCGTTGCTGCTTGCCCCAGAAAGCCCATTCTTTAGCCACTATGGTGACATGATAGCCTTTATCGAGCAGTACCCAGGCAGTAACGAGACCAGTAATGCCTCCTCCTACGACCAGAATTCTCGATGGGACGAGACAGGAGTCCTCAGAGATACTGGGAAGGGCGTGAGATCTCTCCAGAAGAGAAGGCCACCATCGATGGGACTTGACATATTGGATATTCAGCAAAAAGCGTCACCTCCCGTTAGATCTCCCTCGGATATTTAACAGCCAGGAGGTAAAAGGAAAGTCAGAGGACTGTACCTAGAAACTTTGATGGGTGAGCACACTATTTAACATGGTTGAGGCTGAGAGTCAGACATCGTTCTAGGCCTGTGGGGTCTGTCGAATGGCATAGAGTAGGTCGCAAAGCCTTAAACAAGTCCGCAAGATTTCTTCCTTTCCAATAGCAGTAAGTGTTTTATCAATTCCGTATGCCATCGCTTGGTTTCGCCTTCCTCCACGCAGAATTGGGCCCCTCGATGAATGGAGCGCATTCAAAGAATTGCTTTACACGATCATCTGCCGCCGGTATGTTTCTGAACCTATGGGTAGTTCATTACGCATATGTTTATGCAAGTCCTCAATCAATCACATGACAATTCACGGGCCATGTCATGACAAAAGCTCAGATCAGTACATGTGGCAAAGATATCATCAAGGTGTCATCTTTAACCTCCCTGGCTATTCTTCTTCTTATGAATGCTGTGTGCATGCCAGGCCGTTTCGGACTGGGTACTCGGCCCCGTCAACACTCTCACACCCGTAGCCTTCGTTGCCGGTACATTTCTCTACTCTTGGGCCACAATAGACTCAGTAGGCAGCCTATTCATCTTCTGCGTCATCTATGACTTCTTCGCTACAGGCGTCCAAAGCCTCTTCCCAGCCGCATGCGTCAGTTTGACCACCGACCTCATAAGGAATCGAACATGAATGTGATTCTCCGTGATCTCTGTGACGTGCTTGACCGGCTCGTCGCTGCCAGACGCTCTGATCGAAATGGATCATCACGATTTATTGTTCGCTTAGATCTTTGGCGGCTCCACATCTATGAGTGGCACTTTCACACTGATTTCCGCAAGATCGTCAAGAATGGTTAGGACTTTGAAAAATTGCATGTAAAACATGAACAGATGATGACTCGTAAAGCTTATATGTTGCGATTTTTGTTGAAGCATAAGTGATGAAGCAGTAGAAGCAGTAGAAGCAGTGTAATATCTGGCACTAGTAGGGTGAGCGGAGAAATTTTCGTACAATTTTCCAACATAGATATTGTTTCAATAGATACCGTGGATATTACAACTCTATGCACGCTACACACCCGACCTACCTACATAGTTATAGCATCGTGGTTGTTCAGGTCGCGTCGCGATATTCCAGTCCTGGCATGAGTCGTAATCTCCGTTAGACATGCTCAGCTGTGTTATAGTCTTCCACTTTACGAATCTATCTATCAGATTCTCATGTTTGGTTGAAGAATGCAATCAGTAGTGAAAAGGATGGAAAGTAAAAGTACATCGCTCATGTCGTTGCAGCCATATTGACGGCAACAGGGCATGAACATAGATAGAGCCATCGAGGGCAGTTGAGCTGAATCTACAGCTCATTCCGACGAAGGAAGCAGAGATATCGCTGTAGCTGCTTTCCCCGTAAGCGGTAGAGCTAGATGTCCTACTCAAGTAAAATGTTTTTGAGACGATGGAATGCGCTGAACCTGGCAAGAAGTGGGATTTAGCAAAACTCATGAAACAATTTGCGTTGGCGTTGTACTAGGATTTTATCAGTCACCTGCAGTGCTTCGCAAGGGCTATGTACGAAGCTCTAGCAGCCGTGATTTTCAACCGTGTGAGGATCAGACTATTATGACATTAGTAGACTGGGTATCAGGGCGGCAGCGTCACGCCAAGGAGTCATGGAGGGTATCAAGCATGTTCCTAATTGAGTCATGAAGATGAAGCTATTCACGCTTTCCGGATAAAGTCACATCAACATCTGATCGAGGGGTGAATTTCTCCAACTATACGAGTACATGAGAGTATGACTCATAACAGGAACGGTGGTCTTGCTGTAAGCGTGGGCATCATGAGGTCGCAGCGGTGTTATGTCTCGATTAAGGTAATTAGGGTTCTTGGTATAGGCGGGGGATGGAAATAATGCTGCGTTGCGATTGGTGTAAGAAGAAGGATTTAATCTCCTTCAGGCTAGCCGGTTGAGCCGCCCTGCGGGGAAACCTTAAATCACTGCGACGCTGGGTTTTAGTGAATCCCCCTCGTTTCCCCGCTTTCTCAAGAATTTCCTACTCACTCATATACTAAAGTAGTAGGTCTGTCACCATGCCGACAATGTCGTATATACAACGATACGCATTGTCTATAAAGATGGCCTTCCCGCCGGGTTCCAAATGCCACCTAACTTTCTCCTCATCATTCCTCCACCATGGCGCTCCTCTACCGCTTCGTCCTTGCCCTCTTCTCTCTGCTGCAGCTTGCCATAGCTCAGTCAATGTCCGGCAATGCTACCTACTCCAATCCAATTCTAGACGGCGTGGGCGCTGATCCGTAAGTGGAAGCATATGCAAGAGAAAAGTGCCTTGAGCTAATCCACGGTTCGCAGATGGGTAACCCGATATAATGGCTACTATTACCTTACCTTTACAAATGGTGACAACATCACAATGTACCAGAGTAAGAGCTTGACGTGGGTTCCTATAGAAGCCTCCCGTACCTCTACAGTACTGATTGCTGGAATAGCAACTGGAACAATGCTTCTGTCAAGGCCGCTTTCATTCCACCCAAGGGTATGAATTACTCGACAGACCTCTGGGCCCCGGAACTCCACAACATCAACAAAAAGTGGTATGTCATCTTCACGGCGGACCCGCACTCCGATGGACCACCGCCAGAGACCGACATGTTCTGCGAGTTTTCGTGCCCTGCAGTGAACCACAGGTGAATAGCAAAATAATCCTTAATAAACGTCTAGAAATTGAGTCGTATAGAATGTACGTCTTGGAGAGCAGCGGAGCCGACCCGTGGGCCTCAAACTACACGCTCAAGGCTCAGCTCAATACCTACGACCAATTCGCCATTGACGGAACATACTTCCAGCATAGCACCGGTCTGTACCACATTTACAGCTGCTGGTACCGACAGTACGACGGCTGGCCATCAAACTTGTGCATCACTAAGAGTATGTACTCCATATGCATTGGCATAGAATCACCGGCCTAACATTATCTAGTGGACAACCCTTGGACTGTCGCCTCCAATTTCACGGAGCGCCAAATCCTGAGTGTTCCGGACCAAGCGTGGGAGAAGACTCCATACGGTCGTCCCTTCAATGTCCGACTATCTTCGAACGAAGGTCCCGAGCAGCTGGTGAACTCCAAGACCGGTCAAAACATTGTCATCTATTCTGCGGCGCGGTCTGACAACCGCAACTACTGTCTCGGTCAACTAGAGCTCGTTGGCGATGACCCCATGAACGTCCAGGACTGGCGGAAGAATACCCAAGGTTGCGTGTTCTACCAGAACCCTGCCGCGCAAGCTTATGGCGTAGGCCACGCTAGTTTCACCACAAGCCCTGATGGAAGTGAGAACTGGCTCGTATACCACGGAATGCTAGACCCATCCAATGGTTGGGGTGCAAGGACGATCCGGACCCAGAAGTTCACATGGAACCAAGATGGAACTCCAAAGTTCCCTCGACCTGGCTACGGACCCTATCCAGTACCCAGCGGGCAGTGAACGAATTGTATGTTCAATTCTTCGTAGGTTTAGAATAGCTAGATAGATATCATGAAGCTTGATGTAAAATAAACCTTGGATGAGGCGGAGAACAATCTGCTCGAAGCACAGTCCACTCTGTATTCCAGCTCCCTTCGACAAACCTGCCTTGAATTGAACCTCAGAAGTTGCACTAAAAATATCTCGACTGCAAAAGACGGATTGTCCTGGGCGCAAGATTGTGTGTCGCTTCCAAAAGAACCACACTCCACCATTCAACTACTGTCTGATCTCGACAACACTTCTGATTCCACCAGCATGAAAACAGTTGCTCAACCGAGAGCCTATGTCCGCACTGCCAAAGCCCTGTCTCGCAGTCGCCCACAAGACTGTCTAATCTCTGGTGCCCTAGTCTGCAGGACACAATCAACAGTGACGAACAGGAACCAGTACACAACTCTGAGAACACACAGAGTGCTGGAGAAACACTCATCGCCGCATTCTTCGCCTTCAGAGCTACTTGGTCGCTTGAGCACTTCCACCCCAACGTCCGCTTCGGATCGTCAAGGTCCTATGTCCACCATGCAACTCACGGATCTACCAGCAGAGCTCATTGCCAGTCTTCCTAACTATTTACACTCCCTCGACGATTTATACTCTCTGACCAGTACCTCTCGCATCTTCTACAATACCTGTGCCAACACCTCCGCTACTTTTCCTCCAACATTTGCCAAGAAATACGGGCAAAACCTGCTACCCCCTCATCCACATCTTCTCCTTGCGGGCACCGCGCGCCAGATAGCAGATTGGGCAGTACAGAGCGAGAGGAATCGGCAGGAATTATACGATGCGATCACACGGGGCAACGAAGGGCTGCAGGACCATGCCGTACAGCTTGCACGCCTGAGCTTGAATGACGTCCGAGCGCTACACCAGGCCAAAATCGACGTCGTGAACCCGTTGAGCCGTGTGCTAGATCTGGAATGTGGACAAGGGGAGCGTCGGCGGTACCGAGATGACGAAGATTCTTCCGTCTTGACGGTATGCGAGGATGTTGATCAGGCTTTGTACAACTATCTGATCTACTGCGAGCTCTTCCACCACAGCGTCGATGCAGCGCTTGATCCTTCCCTGGATATCGTTCCCCTCAGCACAGAGTTGCGGATGCATTGGATTGCGCAGTGTATGCCGGATAACAATTGCAAGGCGTCGCCAGCGGGGAAGGAGTATCAAATGCTGGATTACCAGCACATGAGTCAATCAGACGGGTTCCTTAATTTCTCCAAAATACCAAAGTTACTGCTAGGCAAACCTCAAGCATTGGCAGGAGTCAATGGGCCTGAATACGAAGGGCTTTCGCCTCAGGAGATCCTCTTTGTGAAGGTTATGGAACACCAGGGGCTTTTGACTCTGAGGGTACTCCAAGCAGACGAAGCGACAACGCAAGACTTGTCGAAAGGAATCCGAAACAAGGCAGAAGCTGTCCCCACTGCGAAAATTCGGCTCGGGCCAAAGTACGATGAGGCGGGGGAGACCCAAATTGGCTGGTTCGACATAACCGAGGATGTGTCTTCAAGCATGGACAAGTATTCATGATAGTCACCGAGGCGGAAACACGGGTTTGAATGCTGTCACCATCTCTGCTCTGCGCCAAGACTTCTCGTCGTGCTAGCTAATCTCAGGATTGTAGTTGTACCTTGGGACCACCAGGGGAGTTCAGGAAAGATTCCACAAGCTGCCCTCTCGTGCTGGGCGCTTTGAGTTGCTTCGATAGTAACCCATCAACTACTCGAAGACTTTAGTTTACTACACCTCTACTCACCAACTAAACGTAACGGAGATGTATACTCTAGAATGACTGTGCCCGATTGATTCGAGTGTTCATTGCGTAGACCAGGAATACCGATCGATGATTCAACGATACGTCTATGTAAGATATCTACATTGTTGAAATCTCTTCACAGATATCTTTTGCCGACATTGATGTGGTCAGATTCAGGTTTTATCTCCCTATCAAATTTGAATTGCTTGGCTCGTTTTGTTTCCACCATAAGATTGTCCTCCCGCGGGTCTATTCATTAATGCAGATTTGCAGGAACCTGCCACATCCGTACCTTGCAGCGAAACCTTAGTGTGAAGAGCATGCATAACTTGGATAGCGGATGGAGATCTTTTGACGGTTCCGTCCCGGTGTTCGCCATCTTCCTGGTGCCGAAGCCCCGGACTCCCCAGTAGCGCATCCATCGGTCTTGCTTGTCGGCTTTGCTACAAAACCCGAGAGCCATTGACCCGGTAGTCTACATTGCATTCATCTCTTGCCATTTGGAGTAATATATCATGGTATTCTGTACGACCTTTTCCCAAATCTACAGTACAGCGATATCAACGAAGCTGTGATAGAGTATGAGCGGATCCTGTCGGCACGAGGCGTTGGCGGATGCATCGGCTATTTAAAGTTGGTTTGCCAACCCACGTCACGCCTTCCACGTTCCCCAAACCCGCTTGTCACGAACCTTTGCACCTCCTTCAACTATGGCGCCACTACTACTCTCTAACTCCTGCTTGTTGGATAGTTCACTCTGCAACAGAACCAACTCAACCAACACGCATCTGCCTCTGCCTCTGCCTCTTGCCCGCCAGTCTCGTCGACGCTGCCATCCATGGTCGGCACCAAAGGGACAAGCGTAGTCGGTCCAGTTCCAGAAAATTCCTCCGGCTTCTCTACCCTTCGTCCCGAATTACCTGAACTACCTTATTCCATACGCGATCACCTCAAAAACATCATTTTCATATGGACATTGTTCACTCTCGATACCGCCGTCCTCCCGCTCCTCCTGTTCTATGCCTTATGGTACCACTCATCGCAAAGTCCCACCAATATTTTGACCATTACCACTTGCGTCTTTGGCCTCTTCGCCACGATCGAATGGGCATTTAGATCGTTAAGGTTATGGAAAAAGGAGGAAGTGAGACCTATCGGAGGCGGACGAAAAGGAGTGCGTATTCCTCGCCAGTCATCCTTGCAGATTGCTTCAATGACATATTTCCATGGCGCTACACCCATTAACACGGAGATTTCAGTTTGATTTCTTCCATTACAGCTACAGCATAGGCTACGCCATTGGTATTGTCAGTATTCCTTGGTGTCTTGAGCTTACGATCACAATCCTAACCCCTTACTGCTGTAGGTTGAGCTGATTATCGGCACCGCTCCTGAACAACCCTCTATTCGCCTTTGTGCTCTGCCCGGGCCGTCCTTCATTCTCTTCTTCGGCTTAATCCTCCTTCTTACTTGCTTCCTCTCGGCTCTTGGTGCTAGAGCGCCTTTTCGAATTTCATCCATACCTAAAGGAGCGCCCCTACGTCCAACCGTCTACACCATTGTCGAAGATGTCATCGGTGTTGGCACAGAGACCGGCAGGCGATACCGCGAGGCACTGAATGCTCGATACGAAGCAAGTCCGAGGTTCCGCCGCATGCTGGCTCAATTAAACATTTTCTGGGGGCTGTCGGCCATCCTTGTTGGGGTAGCTACGATAGCTACGATTTACGTATCGGATATACCCCTTACAGTTGGATATGGAATTGGTATGGACACCATCATGCGCTCTGCTTAAAGACTGTTGTTGATTATGAAAACAGGTTGGGCAGCCCCTCCTGTATGGGCCATGCTATGGGCTGCTATAACGACCTTGTGGGTGCAGAGGTCCTTGCGCAAGGAGAAGGCGGAGTGGCGTAAGGGCGAGCTGGTTTGAAATTCTTATACGCGAACGATACCCATGATTCAACTGCTAGGATAGCTTAGCGAGGAGTTACAGGGTTGAAGCAATCGTGCAGCCCCATTTCTAGATTCAACAAATCAGACAACACAAGCATATATTCCTCCTATCTTACTTCTATACCCCTTACTCAGGACGGTTTTGATTATCCGTTCGCAACGATCATTCATACTACGCCAGATCTCGCTTAGTTTCAAACGGACAACATAACCGCCCTGATATAGGTCTAGGTACGATTACAATTACTGCATTTAGGATAAGAGCTACTCACAACTCTCACCAAGCTCACAGTTCGACAACTCGCATAATTCTTTCATACAATCCATCATCGTCATACATTACCCGCATTCTGTCATTTTTCCAACGAAATATTTCTCTCGTCGAAAGGGGATTAACAGTCGAAAAATTTCGGAAAATCTAGGAGTGGCAACATTGCAGATCGAGCAGGTAGGTCCCAGATGAAGCCATCAAATGAAGGTCTAAGCTAGAGCAACATCTCGCTCGCTGTATCGTCCTGGAAAATAGGGGGCAAAAGCCGCATCTACTATTCGTTGGGCAGCCATGACCATAAGTTTGCTTCTGGTATCTCAAACTTTGCGAGTGCTGTTTTGACGTATTGATTTGGAAAATACTAAGCCGATCCAAACGATGCTATTGTGAAGGAGCAAACAACGAATGATAAAGCTCTCGCAAGCTAATTAGACTGCAGAATGTCCATTACTACAGCCGAGAATGACTACGTGGGAACTGACACGAGAGCCAGAAGCTACTGCTGGACCCTTGTACCAATAGGATGACTAGAATCCCCGGAAACGCTTTTACGGGACGGACGGGACTTGGTCAACACAGCAGCGCTACAGTATACACACAGCGGCCAGACAATGATCACCTGATTGCAGTAAACCTCGATGCAGGAAAAAGGAGTTTTTCTAATGAGCCAGGAGGCTGAAGGGTTTTAGCCTTCCATCGTGTCCCGAGTCACAAGCATAACACTTATGCCACTGTGAGTGTAAGTGGTTCTGAACAATATCTTGCTGCACCTGCATCGCCTGACTGTATGCCTCAACTTCTGCCCAACCTCTACGAATATTGTCAGGTCATCGTTGATGACGGATTGATCCCTTCAACCACAATATCTGCAGGCTTGATCGATAGTCTGCAATTATTGTTAGCGATGGCCGCATCCTCTGCTCCTGCAGACTCACTCGCTCACGCGCTTGATTGTATCCAGACTGGGTTTTGGAGACCTCATGGAATTTCAAATGGGCGCAGTATGTTTTGTCCTTCGCAGAGTCCGATCAACCTTTTATTAACCGTTTTAAGGTTTTAGAGAACGAGGGATGATAGTAACAGTCTTCTATGATCCTGCATACCCTATATACTCTCATAACGCCAATCTTAAGCATCTTGAAACGGTGGTTTTGGTTCATTCTACCGTTGAAGGTAAGGACTCTCGAATGCTTTGCGTGCTTTTCAATCTTTCGTGCTTGAAGTCTTGACACGGCTCACGGCTCACGGCTCACGTCTCACGTCTCACTCAATGTCGTTCTACGGATACGTCTCAGAACTTGACTGATCCGAACAAAAAGCTTACTTCTCATGATAACTACAACACTCTTGTAAGCAATTCCTCATAATTTACAAAATGTGAAAGATAGCATGTTTCATATTTTCTCGTAAAGTTTTTGAATTTGTTCTTCCTTTCAAGTAAATGAACAATACCTTAGATTCTCGAAACTGTTGAAAATAGAGAACAGTACTGCTACCAAGGGAGACATCGATCATTAATCACGAAAAAGAGTAGTAGCCGATTATGATACTAGCATCAACAGTCAAGTATGCAGCTATTTCCTCAGCTAGCTATCGGGTAACCTACTGAATCACCTTATGGAAAGAACGTCTTCATCTAAGTTGCACGTCGAAATTCGACAGTTTATCAGTCCCACCTTCTTCTTCTTTTCACAAACTCTTTCTTTCTCGCACTCTGCATTAACGAGAACAATCGACAGTGCTTTCCTAAGCTGAATGACAAAAAGCCGAGTTTATCCCCATCCGTCATCAAACCCCATATCTTCTTCCCTAATCATCCCATCTGCAGACCCATCCTTCCATCCTCCTCCCATCCCCTATCATCCCAGAGCCCATCTTCATTCCAAAGCCCCACTCTTCGCTACCCCTCACGCCATCAATTCTCCCGCATCCCGCACTCAACCTATCGCGCTGACATCCGGGTCCCAAGCCCTTCGTTCCTCGTCCTTTGACCCTCCATCACCTCAAATCCTTTCAACCCCCTCGTCATCCCCCAAGTTCAACTGTTCGAATGCGCAAAGGTCTGGAATGACGGAGAGCGGTGTCGAGGTGCTTGCGTGGTGGGGTGGATGGGTGAGGGAGACGGAGATATTAGAGAAGGTGGTGGTGGGGATGGCTGTGCAAGATGGTGGTGGTGGAGATGATGGTAAGATTGATACATATGTGCTAATGATTTGGGTTGGTTGTGATAGATTTGACAGCAGGTGAAAGAGTCCTTGGTTTGCATATGATAACACTCTTCCACCACCGCTTCCTTCCCCCGTACCCCCCCTTCCAGCCCCTTCCACCGCTTTTCAACAACCCACCCCAACGTCACCAACCCAGGTCCCTTATCTCATCGCTATTGGCTACGCTAGTCTTGTAAAAGCTATAATAACCCCAGTGAGTAAGGAACAACAAGAAAATTCTGAGAATGATAGGTACGAAGTACTAGGAGGAATGAGGGAGGGTCCATGCCGAAAGAATAGAAGAGGAGATAGGGAAGGGGTAGTGGTGCAGTGGTGCAGTGGTGCAGTGGTGCGGTTTACCGAGTTGTATCAAGCGCGTCCGGGAGTTGGTGGCGGGGTCAATAAGGGATAGCAGATGCGGAAGGGGGGAAAGAGAAAGGAGAAGGGCAATCTCAGTAAAGATATATGGAAGAGACGAACACTGGTTCGTAACCAACACCCTTCTCACCGCCCGCCCCCTCTCAAACCCGCCGAAAACCCCCTCCATCAAACCTTTTCCCCTCAAGTAGTCTCTTCACCTCTCGCATGTGCAGAAATATCAATAGCATGAAGATCAAGAAAGTCAAGGGAGTAGAAGGTTTTGAGGGATGTGATTTGGGTGGTAAAGATAGGGATCGGGAAAGCTGTTGAGCCGTTGAGCTGTTGAAGGAGATGTGCGAATGATGATTAGAAAAGTCGAGAATACCAAAACGACGTTCAAGAGCTAGAAATAATGAAAGAACGAAAGTCGATGAAGACGTCGCAAACGAACCGAAAAGAAAAGACAGCGAAGAAGTGCTACTTCGTCAAGAAGATATTCGTACCGAGAAAGACATGCTTCATGACCTCATCCTCCACCATCTTTCCCGCTTATTCCCTCTCCCCACACCATTCCCCCAAATCAAATTCACACACACACCCCTCTCCTAAATCCATCAATACCCCTCTCGCACCTCGCTCTCTTTAGCTCTGAATCATTGAAACCCACAAAATCCCACAAAACGTACAAACGCGTTAATCCATACTCTCTAAACGCAACAACCACCACCCTCTTTCAAATTTCACCTTCTCTGCCGCTTCCTATTCCCTTTTTTCCCAACCGTCGAATCAAGTACCCTCCAATCAAAACCCCTTTCAAACCCACCCTCGCATGCCCTGCAAGCACATTAACCCCACACTCTCTCACCCCCTCCTCCCCTCCTCCCCTCTCCCCCCTCACCCCCTCCACCTCACACAACCATCAATTCACCAAATCCCTTCAATCACGCTCCCATCCCAACTAAACTAAACCCAAAAAATAGGAATAATCAATAGAAGAAAGATCAAGGGATTTGAGAGCTTCGATGTTTTGGTATATGTGGTGGATTAGAGGGATTAGATAGAGGAGATAGGGGAAGGGGAAGGGGAATGGGAATGAAAATGGGAATGGGAATGATGCTGGGAATGGGAAGGATTGAGGGTTTGAACTGGGGGGGAATGGGTTAAATGGGTTGAATGACTTAGATGACTTCAAATAAATCGAACAACTCAAACAACAACTCAAGCAACAACTCAAACCAAGACCCAAAAAATATGCACAAGAACAAAACCATAAAAAAATATGCATATTCAAAGAAAAGAAGTAGAAGAGTAAGAGAAAAAAACATATATACATGGGAAGAACGTGTGAGAAAAAGAAAAGGATTTGAAAATAACGATTGGATCGCGAGAAAGATGTGAGAGTGAGAGTGAGAGTGGAAAGAAAGAAAAAGAATGAAGTGTGAGGATGGACAGAAGAGAGGGTGGGAGGGGAAGGAATGCGAAAGGGAAGGAATGCGAAAAGGGGAGGAAAGAGTGGGTTGAAGAAGGGGGAGAGGGAAAGAGAGATGGTTTTGATATGAAAGATTTTGATTATTAACAGAGTATACGAACGCTAACAACCTCCCATGCATCACTACCACATCAGCCTATCCAACCCCAAGTCCAACCTATTCCCCAATTCAAATTAAAAAATATACAAACTCCCTCCCACATCACAGCAGCACAGCCAACCCCGCCACAACACCACACACCACCGCCCACATCCCCAGACCCAACCTAGCTCCAGCACCCTGCACCGCCGTACTAGTCGGTTTCCCCCCCGCCGATGTCCCCGCAGCCCCAGTCGGTGTAGACCCACTCGAATCCCCTGTGCCAATGGCACTGGTGAGAAGCGCGCCCAGACTTGTTTGCGATGCACTGGCTGTCAAGGGGATAGTTGAGGAACCGATTTGCAGGCCTGAGGAGCCGAGGGAGATTACCGTGCCAGAGAGTGTAAGCGCGGAGCCGCCTACGGAGAGGGAGGTTCCGGCTATAGAAAATCCGGTAGGGACTGCGGTGAAGATTTGGCCTGCGACTGTGAAGATGGATTGGGGGGATGTGGGTGTTGGGGGGATGGTTGAGGAGCCGATTTGGAGACCCGAGGAGCCTAGAGAGACGACTGTGCCGGAGATGGTGAGGGCAGAACCACCGACTGAAAGGGAGGTGCCGGCTATGGAGAAGCCGGTAGGGGCGGCGGTGAAAGTTTGGCCACCTACGGTATAGACAGATTGTATGGGAGTGGGCAGAGTGATGGTGGAGGAGCCGATTTGAAGACCGGAGGAGCCTAGAGAAACAATCGTGCCAGAAATGGTGACTGCTAAGCCACCTATAGAGAGCGAAGAACTTCCAATAGCAAAGCCTGTCGGAGCAGCTGTAAAGATCTGCCCGCCTACGGTATACACCGACTGTATGGGGGTGGGCAGAGCGACGGTAGAGGAGCCGATTTGGAGACCTGAAGAGCCTAGAGAGACGACGGTTCCTGAAATGGTGATTGCTGAGCCACCTATAGAGAGCGAGGAACTTTCGATGGCAAAGCCTGTCGGAGCAGCTGTAAATGTTTGGCCGCCTACGGTGAAGATAGGTTGGGTTGCTGAAGGCGCTGCAGGTAGAGCGACAGTACTGCTGCCGACGACGAGACCGCCGTTGTTCGGAAGGATGGAGATAGGGGTTCCAGACACTGTCATTGCGGGACCACCGGCTGAAAGCGTGTTCGTACCGAGTGCAAAACCACCACCATTAGGAGCGGCTGTTAGCGTCTGCCCGGCCACGGTAACAGATTGGGGTAAGAGGTTCGAAGGAAGAGCGACCGTGCTGCTGCCGACTTGGATGCCATTGTCATTTGGGAGGACAGAGACGACCTTTCCAGAGACGGTCGCTGCATTGCCACCAGCACTGATGATCGCGCCATTGGGAAGTGTGACAATGCCGTTGAACGGGCCGTTCGAACCTTGGACGCCTTTTTGGAGGAGATCTGGACTTGGGGTCGTGGCTGGAAGGCCGAAAGTGCTAGCATCGACGACAACGTTATTCGGGCCAGCGGAAACCACATGGCCAGAGATTGTTGCTTGGCTTCCTGCAGCGATAGTCGAACCTGCAATCACCACACCGCCACCGGAAGCAATCTGGATTGACTGACCGTTGACGGCAGGAAGATTCGTCGGTAAGCCAGCAGGAACAGAATAGGCGTTAGCGTCGACAATGACATTACTCGAGCCGGCAGAGACCACGTGTCCCGCAATGGTGGCTTGAGATCCTGAAGCAACAGTTGAACTTCCTACGACGACACCACCACCAGCAGCTGTTTGAATGGACTGACCATTCACGGCAGGTAAACCGGAAGATGGCGCGGCAACTGGAGCTGCATATGTGCTACTGTCCACAATGACGTGACTGGAAGAATCGACAGATATCACGTGGCCGGAAACAGTCTGTTGAGAACCTGGATTGATCGTTGCACCAGCAACAACCAAGGCGCCGTTGGAATTGATTTGAGCACCTCCACTAGTACCAGAGCCTGTCCCAACGCCTGGTCCGGTTCCAGCTCCTGCAGTATTAGCACTCGGAGCAAAAGCCACAGTACTACCGCCTGCGACAACATGATCACTGGCAATAGAAATTGGAGTACCACCTATCGTAGCTACTGCACCAGCACTTAGTGTAGAACCACCAACAATGGCACCTCCGCCAGGTGCTTGCTGGACTGCTTGACCTTCAATTGAAGGGAGAGGAGCGTTCGAAGCAGGAGGGGAACTTCCAACCGAACCAGGTTGGTTAGGATTTTGAGTGCCTGAGTTAACAGTGTTGCCTCCAGGGGTGGGTATGTTAGACCCTCCAGGACTCATGATACTGCCGCCCCCGGATCCAGCAGGTACTGCAACTTTTGAATAAGAGGGAAGTGCAGCAGGAGATCCTACAGCCGAAGATCCCTGGGCGGGGGCACCTTGAGCCGGTACACCTTGGGCTGGGGCACTTTGAGCCGGCGGATTCTGAGCGGGGACACCTTGAGCCGGTACACCTTGGGCTGGGGCACTTTGAGCCGGCGGATTCTGAGCGGGGACACCTTGAGCCGGCACACCTTGGGCTGAGGCACCTTGAGCCGGCGGATTCTGAGCGGGGACATCTTGAGCCGGCACACCTTGGGCTGGGGCACCTTGAGCCGGCGGATTCTGAGCGGGAGACCCTTGGACTGGCGGATTCTGGGCGGGAGAACCTTGAGCCGGTGGATTCTGGGCGGGAAGCCCCTGGGCTGGCGGATTCGGGGCAGGGACACCCTGAGCAGGAGGGCCTTGCGTTGGCGGGTTCTGGGCCGGAACGCCTGGGGCAGGAAGACCTTGGGCTGGAGCGGTCTGTCCAGGATTTTGGACAGGCGAATTCTGCCCTGGAGGGTTCGGTGCAGGCCCATTCGATGCAGGGGGATTTGGTGGTGGGTTTTGCGCAACGGGTGGGTTTTGAGCCGTGGGAGGATTTTGGGCCACAGCGGGATTCTGAGCAATAGGAGGATTTTGAGGAGCAGCAGCCGGGGGATTTTGAGCGGGAACAGGATTCTGGGCAGGCGCTGGATTTTGAACTGCTGCAGGACTTTGAGCAGGAGGGGAATTTTGAGCAGGCGCTGGGAACCCCGTAAAGACCGGAAGAAAACTGCTTGGAGTACCCACAGCTGGACTAACTGCAGCAGGGCTATTAGCCGGCGGATTATTCGCTGCTGGGCTGTCAACAGCTGGATTGCTCGCTGCTGGACTATTCACAGCTGGGTCGTTGGCCGCTGACCTAGTCACAGCTGGAGTATTTGCTGGACTGTTGGCGGTTGGGGCGTTGGCGAAAGTAGTGTGAAACATTGGCCCGGTCAATGCTGGGCCAACGGGAGACGCCTGCGTCGGATCGACTTGCGGAGACGTAATGAATACCCCAGGACTAGGCGAAGCCGTTTGAGGGGCTGGAGACGCCGGATCAGTCGGGGTTGCAGATACCACGTCAAGACCGGTGGCCTTGATCATTGGTCGAGGTGGGTCAAAACCGCCGTATAGCATTGGCGTACAAGTACTCCAAGCGGGATCCACCAGGGAGAGATCTGGATGTTGAGACATCCTTGGGTGAGCTAGGATGTCGCTAACCATTGACTCAAGTTGTGTATTGACCAAGGTCAGACCACCTCCGCTTGTCGAGATATCAAAGCAAGCACTGGCGCTACTCAGGAGATCAGTCATTGGAGGAGGTGCATATAACAATGAATAGTTCAGTGGCTTCCAGCTGACGGTATAGTAAGGACAGCCCCAAGTAGAGAGATCACTTGGCATATATGACCTTGTTACAAGATGGTGCACATCTCCTACATTCCGTTCTGACTGAGTTGCAAAGACGCCAGATTCCGTTGGGACGCATGAGGCGATTGCACGAAGAGTACTATAGACCACGTAGACGGAAGGCGATGTGCTTGATTCTAGGTCAGCAGAGGTCATCTCGGCGTCTCTAACGATACTTACTAAGTGAATCCCTCTGAAACCATTGTGTATGGCGCGCTGGCTCTGGCAGCCAGTTTTGTGTTGACCGTCGCATTATTGACCGGAGCATGAGCGATTGTACCATTGCCCGCAGTAGCATTGCCCGCAGTGGCATTTCCTATGGTGGCGTCGTGAGGCAAAAGATCGTCCGGTGGCCAGTAGAAAAGCCGCACCGGTTCGGCTAGAATTCTGCATTCATTGCAGCACGCAGCCGGAGGAGTGTAGGAAGCTCCGAGCTTGGTTGTCGTTGCCGGAAGTCCAGTGACCAGACCTGGAATTGTGGTGGTCTGCGTAGCCTCCCGCGCAAAAAAGGACGATGCGTCGGCTTTGCATGAACATGTCTTGGATTCGTACCCATCCTTTATAAAACAACTGGCAAAAGCACTCGACGAGGCCCAGTCCGCATAGGCGGTGTTTGTGACATTTGATTGTTGAGTCGCGCTTGGCGCACCGGTGATGTAGGCGGCATTTGACCCAATAGCAGAAACTCCCGTTCCCGAAACTGCGGTACCATTTATGGTGGTGACATTGGCGAACTGCGGAGCGAAGGATTGTTGGTTGAAGGAGAATGTGGATTTGGGAGCCCACGAAACTCCCGACGCTGTATTACGGATCGCGAATCAGCATTGGAGGTAGAAGAGAGATGTAGCGAATGCTTTTCTTAGAGAGGGGCCAACGGGAGAGACACATATGGCCTTCTCTCGTCTTGTCATGTGAAGATTTGTAAAGACATGATCGCTGAATGCAAGGGAAGCTCGAGGGAACATGGTGGATCGTGCGAAGACAAAGAACGTACAGTACGCGGTGGCGTAAACCCCGCCAGATGTATGACTCTGTGTTACACCCATATTATTATATTCTATTCAAGCAATAATCGACAGCATTATATCGTAGAGATGGTCATGATGGGTCGGTAGAGAGCGTGAGGTGTAGAATGAGCGTGATGCTGAGAATCAGCTGTAAAGACAGTGTGGATGTAGCTATGAGGACAACGACATAATTGAAATGAGAGAGAGTGTGAAGTCGAAGATCACGACGTGGAGAAGATGGTTAGCGCAGACTCCAGAGGCATAGGAAGCTTGGCAACGAATTCGTCCAGGGCCAGAGTCGGACAGTTCCGTAAAGACAGGAAATAAGGCCAGCTGCCGCTGTTGACTAGAGATGAATTAAAGACATCTGATACGGAATCCATAGGGCGTTTACAGAGTGACGACGCCACTCGGCAGCATGGAGAGCACTTTGGACACAAGACCCGGCATTAGCGGCATTATTATCTTGGGGTGACTCGGTGAGAAGAGCTGATCGTCAGGGGAAAGAGGCACAGTTGGCGGCTGAAACAGAAGATGAAAGCCGGCACGCCTCGTGGCTTGTTACACTGATTTGGACACGAGCCTTACCAGGAATGACTAGCTTACTTCTACTACCTTGGTATCTCCAAGCTATAAGACTTCTTGATTGGGTACATCGGATGGGCTTCGTCAGCATTCAGACCCGTATCCGGTCATGGTGGAATTTAGTACATCAGCACTATCAGTTAGTGCTCTTTACGTAGTACTCACTCGTGGAATTGGGGGCGGGAAGTCGTAGAAAACAAGGTTTTCCAGTATTCCTGCCCCTGACTGCAGGGGTCTGGCTCGGTAATACTCTACTGTATGTACGCTCGGTGCTCGGGACAAGCGTCCGACAACCACGGAAAATATTCTATGGAAAGGATTCGCAGAATCCTTCAAAGTGCCTGCACCTGCACTTTCCATCATCCAGTACCTATCTACGGAGGTAGGTACGGAGAGGTACTACAGCTGGACACATGCAGAATGCTTGAAGGATCAGACTATTTGGCCTTGGAACGATGCTACTGGCGGTTCTGGAATTCGAGGTCAATCACTGGGAAGAAGACAACACTCATGGTAACATCAGTAATGAAAACACAAATACGAGCGAATCTCTACGTGGCTGGGGACACGCGAAATTGAGAGGGCATTGACCAACACGACAAAGTTGTCGCACCAATGTCATATGTTCGATCACCATCGCAGAGGAGTCATCTCGTAACTTTCAACGTGCATCAAAACATAGCGGATGGCGAAAAAGCGATTCAGCTCCGTGTCCGGGTGCTTGAATAAGTTTCTGCCTTGAACGGATGGAACATAGTCGTGACAACGCACATCACATGTATAGCTTGGTACGGGTAGAAAAGGACCAATACGATCAAGTAGAGACCGGACGAATATGAGCGGCAACCATAAGGCTGAAAATACGCTCCGTGGAATGTCGAGGCCACAATCTCACCCACCAACGTAGAGCCTTACCTTACCCGCCTGATCTTTGAGGCGGAAAGAAAGAGGCGGAAGAAAGAAATTCCTCTCAGGCGTGCCGTAATCTGCACTCCGAGCCACAGTCATTTGCTCTGCTGGCAGGCCTCGTAATCAAATCACGAATTGCTCATGACCGGTTGCGCTTATTGAATACACGAGAGGTCGTGAACGACTGAAGTTCGTTCTAGGCTATTCCGTGGCTCCTGTTGGGAGTCTACGCAGAAGCTATGCCGCTCTGCTACGTACCTGTACCTAAACGCCGTGCCATGCCATGCATTATTACCATTTCTCTCGAACAAATCCCGATCATACCAGTAAAACTCTGCAATTCCATTAGTCTTGATCCGTTAGACATCTCGAAAGAGCAACGGAGCTATCATACGCATTTAGGCACCCGTCATTTTCAGGATTATTTGCTTAGGTCCATGTCAGCAGCCTAAACGTCAGAAGATGGTACCCCTTCCCACTACTTACTAACTTGCGCCCACCTTCCCCAGACCACCTTTCCACCAGCTGTTACCAATCCTAATTCGCTAACGTTGACTTCGATGATGGTTCCTTTCGTCAGTACACCTAGTTGTGTGTACATGGGATTTTGAGGGTTCTTCTTGACGGATATGATAGGGAGCTGAACAGTGACGTTAAGCTCAGGATGCGTGACGTTGGCCTTTTTGTACCGCAGTCCCATCGGTCGAATGAAACGCTCGTATTTGACAGGTCGTCGGGTAAAGTCCGGTCCAACTGACAGAAAGTATCATCAGCAAGTGTGTTTCCAGACCCAACCTCCTTCAAAGCGAAGAGTCGGCATACCGAACGTCGGCTTCGTAATCATCCTCTTCCATCCCTTCTTTGCCGTCTTCTTCCCCGTCTTCACAACCTTGAACATCTCCTCCTCCGCAATCCCCCTAACCTTGGGCAAGGGCACACTAAATTTGGCCGCCTTCTCCGCCCTTTTGTTCTTGATCGCACTCGAGAGCGCCTTTGCGTTCGTAGGCTGTGCTCTATCAAGCAGATATTGTGGGAGCGGGGTAGACGAGGGTTCGGCGGGCGCAGATGACTTGACATTGCGTTCTTCGTGGGCTTTGATTTGTTTTTTCATTTGGATCTTCTCAGCGTGGCGTTTCTTTTGGTAGAGTTTGGCACGAAGGCCAGTGAATTTTTGGGCATTGTCGGATTGTTTGTGGGATTCTCGGGCGATGCGCTTTCGAGTGCGCTCTTCATGATCGAATCTGTAGTCATGGTCAGCGCGGGCACTGTAAAAGTTTGACGGAATGTGCGAACTTCTTCCCATGTAGCTTCTGCCACCGCTCAATATACTCGTTTTGAGGCTGCGAAGAAATTTGATGTTAGCTTTGTAAACGCATCTCGGGAGTTGTAACCATCATCACCATTGTGTCCACTGGTAGGAGCTGCTATTGTTATTGTCAACTTGTCTTCAAAAAATTGCAGCGAGATTTCGAGTGGGCGCCAGGGATCTTGGCTAGCTTCTTACTCCGTACTGTACTCTGTTACTCCCCACGCTCCCGTAGCAAGGAGAGGTACCTCAGTCACATGATTACGCAGTTTATCGCTAAACATTATTCACGCCGGCTCAAGTGAAGTTGCTAAGCCAAACAGCGCTTGGTGCGTTCGAACATCAGATACCGGCCTGAGCACTTGTGAACAGGCAGATAACATTGTTGTTTGTTCAACGTAGTATATCTATCATATATAATCACTGATGGTATCATCTTATAACAACCAAGCAAGGATTTACCTATAGCCCGACATTGGTCTTCGTGCGGCTATGCTCGGAATCAGTCTTTGTCACAAGGCTACTGTATAGCAAGGCTGTCGTTTGAAAACTGGAAGCTGATCTTACAAGATGTCTCTCGCCATTCGCCTTGACGATCATGACTATAGTGTGAACGGCTTGTTGACATCTCTTGGTGTCGTTTAAAATCAACTGTTCTCGCGTGATTTCCCCGTGATGGATCCTCTGTCCATCATTGCCGCTGTCACAGGCATACTGGCAGCAGCGGCCAAGATAACAAACTCTCTGACCGCCTTCCTTGATCGAGAACGAAAGGCGCCAAAGACGGCACGCAGCATCGTCGCAGAAGTCACCGAGCTCAGGATCTGTCTCGCGCAATTGTCTCCCTTCCTCCACGATACGGAAGCTGTGCCTCGGTCAAGAAGAGCAGCCATCTCCGTAGAATCTGTCGTCGTCATAAGTACATCTTGTGTCATGAACTTATCCGACTTGGAGAAGATGTTGGATTCATTTAAGCTGAATGAACCGTTATCGAAGATCACGAAGCTACGCTGGGCCCGGCAGGAGCAAAAGATCAACACCCTCGTCTCTCGTATTCGAGAGTCACGAAATTCTTTGAACCTCATCCTTACGATATTGACGTGGTAAGTGCAGCCGAAATCGGCCGGGTGATTTCGATGGCCGTCAAATTGATTCTTTACAATTACAGCGAGATCATGGCGGATGTTCGAGGCTCGGTCGAGAAGCTTGCCACGTCGATTGACAGTATCTTGAAGAGTAGCGAAGATGTGTCCCAACGTCTAGCAAATACGGAGCTTAGCATGGCAGGAGCACACGATGATACGACTTCATCAATTCCGCTTGTCCATGGAATCACAGACAACTCTTCGGAAATAACGATCAAACCATCTGCAGATTCGTACGATCAGTCTATAACCCCATCAGTGGAAGACTCGGAAGTCAACCTGGATCCTCGTCTGCAATCTGAGATCCACGCCTCCCGGGTCTACCGACGGACATGGAATGGGCATTCAAACTCTTCTATCTCTTCGAGTTCTCAGCTTAGGACTAGCTAGTCTATACTTTCTAGATTGAGCCTCTCGCAGATATCTACTATAACTATCATACAACTACCAATATCGTCAGAGGAACTATAAAACTCCCAGCATTACTCCGGTTCTGCGTCAGTTATCAAGCAGACGTCAGATGAACCGTTGCGTAGAGAGGGATTTGGCACCAAACCTCAGAGGAAGAGTGAGTGGAGCTTAAGAGATGACCTTTTCAACCTTCGCATTAGATTTCCTTTGCAATCGTCGACGAGTTTGAACAAGCAATCGCCGGGCCTCCAGGACAAAAAAAAGCTTCAAGCTAAGATCCTACTTTTAGGTAAGTGTGTTACACTGCTGAATAGATCCATCATACATGAGACCGTTGTTAACGAGCCCGGCCTAGGAGCTGGTGAAGGAGGCAAGACCACACTGCTGAAGCAGATGAGACTCATACATGACTATCCCTTTTCATTAGATGAACGTGAGGAAACGCGAAAGTTCATCTTCAGTAACATACTGGTTGCATTCGCAATCATTTTCGAAGAAATGCCGAGGCTGGGGCTCAAGTACCAAAACGTTAAATCCGAAGTAAGTCTTTTAGAGACAAAGAATCCGGGCCTTTCTGATATTTCAGAAGTTGTATGAGCGAATAATCTACGAAGCTAAGGAGCGCTTCGATGACTGTAAGTAATATGTACGCCCACGCATCAAACGTTGTGAGGACTCACATTCATCAAGCAGATGACCTCGATCTGGACGATCCCTTCACCCCGGCATGTCTGACATCAATGAAAGAGCTCTGGCTTGACGAAGCCATTCAGACAGCGATCCTGCGGGGTGGGGAGTTTGCCCTTCATGATAACATCCAATAGTATAGACTTTTCCCGGTCCAAGCTATAGAATGGCTGAAGCTCATTGAGAATTAGTTATCTGGCAAATCTTGATCGCTTGTTCTCGAAAGGATACTTGCCAACCAACCAAGACGTCCTGCACGCTAGAAGAAAGACAGATGGAATCACAAAAACATTGTTTTGCCGCAACGAAACAGACTACTATGTTTTTGATGTAGCTGGTACCCGCTCTGATCGGAAAAAGTGGGTTCACGCTTTTGATGCCGTGGATTGTTTGGTCTTTGTTGTCGCGCTGGGGGCATTTGACTCATGTCTTATCGAAGACCCAACAGCAGTCAGTAAACACTAGATCTAGATGATGAGACCAGTTTCGGTTCTATCAAACCTAAGGCTAACTTTCTCGCTTAAGAATCAGGTATCAGAAGCGGAAATACTCTTTCAAGGCATTGAAAGTCTGCCGTGGTTCAAGGAAGTTCCGATCTTTTTGTTTCTAAATAAAACAGATATACTCCGTGAGAAGCTCGAATGCAACCACGCTCTGAACGACTTCCCCAATAATGTCGAAGAATTCAAAGTTCTCTACGCTCAACGCTTTCATGATATGGGGAAAGGACGGGGCCAACAGAACAGGATTCACGTTTATCACACAAATGCCACAAATACAGAGTCCCTTCGATGCATTTTGAATGAAGTATTCAAAGTAGCTACGCGACATGCGAAAGAGATCAAGAGTTTGAAATGTCATCACGCTCAAGAAGGCGGTTGGATTTGACGAAGATTTGCACTATGTTTATGTTGGTATCTAAGGTTTTGATGGGAGCATGCATATGTGTTTATTGACTGTACGGTAGACACTATATGGGAAACTACCTATTAAAAAGAAAAAACTCTGCTGTGCGCTGGCTCCGCCTGCCAACAACAGGGCAACGAGCTGCGCAACAGCAGTGTCCACTCTTTCCGAAGCTTTGTTCAATAGAAGTCTAATCTCAGAGCTGTGTTTCGAAGGAAATGAGTCTTTGCAAAAAACTGTTGAAGGTTCTAGTTCGTATCTGTGCGCAGTGACGTGACGCTTCACCCTCCGTATTTCCTAACCCTAGCCCGATTCTCTCCGGACTCTCTTATCCAAACAGCCAGAAAACAAAGCCCTCGAGACCACTTGGCATATCATCAAGGTGCATGAAGCCAGCTGGGTGCGCGGAATGCTTTCATCATTCTTACCTACGATGTATTTGCTATTAATGCTGGGAATGTAGAGCATGCTTCAAAGATGCTGTTTTGGGTATAAAACATGTATAAAGGCATCTAAGGAGCTATCTGGAGAGCTATCTGGAGAGCTATCTAAGGGACTGTCCAGGAATATATATGGAGAGCTGCGTGGGAAGCCATCTAGGGAGCTCTGTAGCAAGCCATGTAAGCACCTACATAGGGCACTGCCATGAAAAAGTCCCCGGCTCAGCACGCAAGTCAATCCAGGCTCTGGTTTCAGTATTACTCCTAGTGTACTGAACGTATGTATATATACACAGAAATGGCTGGCTCCACCAGGGGCTTAATAACTTCAACCACATGCCCCAGCGGAACCCAACGGCCATGCCGCATACGCCATACCATACAATCCAGACGCTCGTGGCCAATCTTGCTCTCCCACAGCGTTCTCCCCGGGCCCTTCCTAGCTCAGCCAGGGTCCGGGTCTCAGAGCAGTCGACAGTCGGCTGGCGATTAAAGCCATAATGTATATCTCTCGATCTAAGGTCAACACTGCACTGTCAACAGTCGTACGCCGTGAAGGATCCCACATGCTCATATAATGTGAAAGGAAATCAATTGGAATGAATACATATGACAAAGCACTATTATGTGTGAATTAGCCTTGGGTTTTCATGTTCAGGCTGCTTCGAAAATCGCAGTTGTAACAAGTCTGGAACTCGCTCTTTTGAAGAAGATAATCATTTGAAGGATAGTATTCTAGCTCATTTCTATATAGTTTCAAACCTCTCGGAAGCCTTATCAATTGGCCTTCATGTTTCTAAGCACGGTAAGATATTCCGGCAATAAACCAGTTTCTAAGCAACTCTCCTGTCTCTTACTAGCTCTTTTGAGAGGTTCATGTTAGAAGAAGCGATCAGATTTAATTATTTGTCGGGAGACCAGTGTATTTACCACAAACAAGTGTTCTCTCGACTATCAGAAAAGCGGGTCATAGGTCTTCATCAAGAACTCCTTGAGTACTCGCAGCACTTAACCTCACCCATCCTCTCTGACCTAGCCTCCAGAAATTTCGCATAGCTTTGTTGATTTCTCACAGCATCCCTATGCCCCGGCCCAAGAACAAACTCACTATCCCGACAGACCCTCTGCCATGCCGCCTCCGCCTCGTCCCATTTCTCTTGCTTGCCCAGAGCTCTCGCCAGATGATGTAACGAGACCAAAGTACTGAGACCCCTGGATCCATACGTGCTTTCGCGTTCCGCCAGCAATCTTCGGTACAGGACCTCGGCTTTCTCATACCTGCCTTGATGAAACAGTACTAGCGCAAGACCTTCGGTGGCAACTGAGATTCCGTGACGTATTGAGCCTATCATAGCCTGTGAAGCGTCGTCGGTGTCGACTGAGCAGTCCTCAAAGGCTTTTTGGTATAACATCAGTGCTTTCTGGTAGTGTTCTTCTGCTGCTTCGTACGTTGATCCGCGGAGGTATCTCCGTCCTAAAGTGACAATAAGGCGATAAGATTTTAGATCGTCATGCGATGGTTTCTGTAGAATACTTGCTGCAAGATTGTCAATACACTGATACGACAGGACGCTCCGTACCAATTTCTCAGCAGACTTGAGCTCGTTTTGGCTTATCAGCGCTTGAGCAAGCACGTTTGCCGCTTCTCTCATCAGCCCAATTGGAACAGTGCCTTCTTCGATGAGGATGCCTAGCACCGGCTCGATGGTATCTCGAGTCACAGAGTACTGGCGCAACCTATTACTGATCCATCCCAGGCTACTGAGGCTGGCAATGGTATCTGGATGGAGGCGACCAAGAGTTTCAGTTCGTATGTTGTGTGCTTTTTTTGCCCTCGCTTCAGCTATGATCAAGTGGCCTGCAATAATACTTGGCTGTCTTATGCAACAATGTCGCTTGATTAAGCTTGTCTGGCAGACTGATTTTCTTGGTCTCGGAAGCCAAAACCTTGTCTGCATGAGGTAAGCACCTGGATGCTGCCGGATTTCTGATAAAGTCGTCGGGAAATTGTTTGGCAAGCGTGCGCAAGGCCTGCATTGCATATTTATCGCAATCTCCTGCATTGCTGCTGGCTAACCATGAACAAGTGGCTATTTGAACCAGGCGGTGCATGCTGTATGTGCCGTCGCTTTCATTGATCTTGATTAGGGAGAAGGCCAGTAAGACTTCCAAAGCATCCAAGAGATCCCACTCGTCTTCACCATCGCTAGGAAGGAGGGAAGGGTGCACACTTTGCGGGTCTAGGAAGCTCATTAATGAAATTAAATCTGCCGCTCGAGGATGATTCGACTTGATGAGGTCGAAGGATATCATCCATGTTCTTGCTACTGAATCCAAAGCTCTTGCCTCTCGGCCATGATCGCTAAACTCGTAGTTCAGGAGACGAGCTTTAGCGGTGTCGCTCTTCTCGAATAGCTCAAGATATTGAGTGATCGATTTCCGACGTTTCGCCATGAATGCCACGGCTTGCGTAATTGCCAAAGGTATACAGTCCAAGGCTTGGAGGAATTCTAGTCGCTCGTCGCCTGTGCTGGCATCGCGAACATACTTGTCGAGGAGCTGATTAGCCTCCTCCGTACTCAATGATCCTACGTCGATCGGGTCTTGATCTGAGGCAAGATCGACGGCTATGTCACGATTTCGGGTGGTATATAAGACACTACCATTCGAACTTTGTGGCACATACTCGTACATAGATTTCCTGAGCAGCTGCATTTCGAAAAAGTCACTGGCATTATCCACATTATCGACAACCATGAGCCATTTGCATGGGTATGTTCTCTCTAGCCAGTCACGCACGATTTGCAGCAAATTAGCATCGGGGTCTCGATGGCCGGGTATGCCGCATATTGAAGCGATTCGTTTATAGGCATCTTCAAATCTTGTTTCATTACTCGCAAAGACCCAAAAGACTGACACACTTGGTGAGCGCTCTTTCAGCCGAATCGCATACTCCAGTGCAAGCTGCGTCTTGCCTACACCGCCAAGCCCGCAGAGGGCCACTTGAGGCTCTCCCCGACCGAACTTCTCCTCCAACTTCTTGAAGATTTCTGAACGTCCGACGAACTTCGCGTTTCGCACAAAGGGGATAACATGCTTTATTTCTGTCTCTCCCGCTTGCTCATAGATCTTCTGTTCTTGTCGAAGGTCTAAGTGTAAACGCTCTATGCGACGGATGATAGCCTCGGTGCTGTCGTCAAGCTTTTTGTTCGCCTTGACTTGTAGTTGCAATGCCAAAAGAGCCAGAAGTCGATCAAGAGAAAGCTGAAGGGCCTCGATTTTCTCATCTCCATGAAGGTTTTTGAAGGCTTTCCAGCCCGTTTCCATGCGATTTAGACTCCGCTGGAGCCACTCCCGACTCGTGGCTTTACCTTCGAGCGGTCTTGGTGTCAACTTCAATGCATCCAGGATCACGAGCAATTCCTTGATCTTAGCGTTGCAGTCTTCCATTGTCCGCCTCTCCTGATCAAGCTCTGCATCTTCGACATCCGCGAGGGTAGTCTGAATCAATGATACGCGTCTCTCAATATCTGTGATTTTCTGTGGAGCTCGCCCGAAGGCGCTGGAGTATTCGTGGATTTCTTTGCGCAGTTGAATTGCAAATTGAACAAACTGTACTACGCTGCTGGCAAGCCCGACGACCGCAAGAGTTTCCATAAGACCTTGCAATTACGTGCTGATCTCGTTTCAGCTGAACGAATCCTATCGCTTGAAGACTGCCTTGTCAATAAAATGCGTAATTCTGATCACATGATAGCAGCGTTAGTTACCCTCTAGAGTGCCAAAGCAACTTGGTGTGAAAGGCAAATAAGTGTTGAATAGAAATGCATAATGTGGATCCAGGGTTTTTGCGTTGACGCGTTAGTGGTACGGTACTACTGTTGAATGGTAAGGTAGGGCCAAAAGCGGACTGCTATTGAGGCTATTTACACTCCCCTATCGAAGTATGTACAAAGGGGCCAGACGGATTGCAGTTCGTAGGGGGTTGGAAAAGCTGAGCCAGGGCCGGAAAAATATGCGAGACTTGACGTCGGGTTGGAATTATTTCGAGATCAGCCCGATGCGAAGCATATGCCGATGCCGAATCTAGAGGTCACAAAAATTAATCGTGCAATTGTAGAACAAACGGGTTTCTCTGATCCTAATCGAGGGTAAGTACGGAACAGCTCAAGCCGAGATCAAGGAAGTGCATGCATGCGCTTCTCTGATCCCTCGGCTGCTCTCCCTGCTCCCTCGCTGCTCCCCCTTGCTCCCTCAATGTTCCCGCCAAAGCTACCTATGCTCCCCTTCCCGAACCAAAATGGTAATTGCTAATCCTAAGTTCGGGGTGTATATAATACACAAATATATATTCCGAATTAAGAACACGAGAATCCCTACGGGAATTTATCTAGATGAGACTCGATCGGGCATTAAACAGAACGCCGCCCTAGGGTGTTGCGCTCAATGTTGGTGTGAGTGATTTGCAGCCTAATTCTATATTTAGTCCCTTCAATACAGGAGCGTTGCTCTGGCTCCATACACCCGAAAACTTCATCAACTCGGAAATCAATATTCATATCATGAAGACCAAGATCAGTACTTCTGGCGTACATTTCGTTTCCCCAAGGTGTTCCTGGTGCTGGTGCGAAGATCTGATCACCGATAGATAGCCGACAACGATCTAACGGTTTCCTTTCTAGCCTAGGAGGAAATTTCTTGATCCATCATTCACTACCTAAGAAAGTACATACCTTCTTTGCATTCCTATGTGAGGCTTCTGTGCTATTGACTACTACTATGGCCCAATTACTATAGGAGTGACACTATTAAACATAAACAAGCCACATCCCCCACACGGCTCTCTCTAAACCACCACAACAGCTCCTGCCCTCCTTTTCCGGGTCAGGAAAGCTTCGCTCTATAGCCTCGAAGCAATCTCATCAAAGCACCAGGCCACCTTTACACGGCAATCTGACATCGGAACAACGCGACATCACCGAGTTTGGAATGAGCTTACGGAGAAAGAAAAGTTTTTGTCCGTCTCAGCACGGCTGCCTAACATAGATAGGAGCGAAAGAGAGTAAATCGGTCAACTTCGAACAAGATCAACCCCGAATGGATTAGTCTCCAAACGAAAAATAACAATATCTCTTGACAACGGCAAGCAGGACATTCCTCAATCAAAAGGTGGGTCATTACCTCTCTTTCTATCCGCACTTCTAACCGAATAGCGGCATCTTCGTCTGAAAAACCCCAGTAATTGCTAAGCCATGAGAAGGAAAGTGTGAGCAGTACAGGGATTACACGTGCAAATGCATGACCACGTTCGTAATGGCCGTCATTCAAATTCTTCCCAAAGGCCTACAGATCACTTGAAACCGGCCCAGTTGCACGAATGCTGGCCTCAGTCAATGGCATTTAATATGCCGATGCTACTGTTTTATGGAGCGGTGTCTCCTCGGCTTGCCATCAGGACAACCACGAAGCTTCTTGCAATATTCAATGTTCCTAATTGTACGGTCCCACGATTGAATCCCAGACTCGTCTCTTATCGCTTGGAATCTGAGCATGTCTTCCCGTAGGAGGTATACAGTATTCCGCACACTTCCGACCTCGAAGAGATAATGGGGTACCGTTATAGCAATGCTCATGTCTACGAGAAGGCCTCCTCTGTAGTTCCGCAGTCTTATATCCCTCGGGAAGACACCTAACCTTCGCATCCTTACGAGGTCTCTTTGCATCTTGTTGAGCAGCTTGTTACTTAGCGGGACTGTATCTGGAATCAGATCCTTAAGGATTGCACGGAAAGGCTGTCTCTTAGAGACTGGGACTGAGGCATCTTTGTGGGACCTATCCCATACGGACACGCCAAATCTCTCACGCAGATGTGCTTCCTGGTCTGCTGAGACAGCCATATGACCATAGCAGCGAGCGGCAACCGTTCCGTTCACCTTAGACTCGATGAGTCGGCCATAAGCACGACACTCGTTGTAGAAAGGGTCCGATAGGGCGCGAACGACGCTGATAGAAAGGTCGGCTTTTTCTTGCTGACTGAGAAGACATAAAGCTTCAGTAACATCATAGAACTTGAACTGCGAAACCTGTCAGCAGGGTAACCGGAGTTGGACACAGCAAGCTCACAATCTTTAACGCGTAGGCCTTCCCTTTGATCGAGACCTCAAACACATGCGACTGGCCATCCTGTTCATTGTCGCTGAGCAACCGTACGAAATCCACGTTGGCTTTCCTGTCCTTGAAGGGGGCGAGTTTTGGGCCTTCGCATTCTGGAAGAGGCTTGCTGAAAGCAATGCGCACCATCATGGATTTTCTCAGCTTTCAGGACCAAATAGCATGGTAAGGAAGCCAGACAATGATCATGGCTGATTGAGCGACGGAGCGTTCACTTTTGCCGTATGCGAAAAGCCCCGAATCCGCGCGATGCAAAGCTCATTCTGTGATTACTTTACGAGGAATGAACCTGGGGATCAGTACTCGTGGCTAGCGACGCGGGGCCCCATTCCGAGGATGCACCTCCCACGCCTCCTTTCCTCCCGGGCATTGGTGGTTTGTAACCTTAACTTAACCAATTCAAAAATGTCTCTTATTCTTTTTCGCTTAATTGGACGCCTCTTTACTGCTGTCATGCTGCTGCGTCTTTGCCTTGCGATGATACCCTAATTGTGGCATGGCGTTTCAACGAAAAGATTGCTACACCGGTTTGTTTGACCTATCAGGCTATTTCAACCACCTCACACCCAGTTCTCTACTCCTGTTCAGCCCAGTTTCAGGCGACGTTGTTACCACCCCCTCACTTCTAGCCGCTCAGAACTTTATGCAGGGCTATATCTGATTATTTACTCCTGCACGAGCTTCGAGTATTTGGCTACCGTCCATTCGGGGCTCGCATGCCTTTTTTTGCCTTTTTCTAATTCAAGACTCGACATGCGAATTTCATTCATAAGTATGGTCGTCGCATGCAATTATCTCTCATATGTGCATTGCGGTTGACCGTTATTCCAGCCTATCTCTGTGGCTCTGGAATACGTTTTTTACACTTCGTGCATATCTCAAGCTTCATAGGTTCAACATGCCAGCCTCCACCACATCTCTTTTAGAATACCTTAGAGTTGACAATCCTCCCTTGAAGTGTCGACTTCATTCATCGGACTCGAGCGGCGGAGCTTCGCAGAAAAACACGACTAACGGCAATTGGAAAACTCCAGATGTAATACAGATGTGGGAAGATTTCGACTTCGATACTCTCCAAACAAGCTATGGGGGCGTGTTGCAAATGGCGTTGGACCAACAACCCTACAACTTACCCGTCCATTCAGGCATAGCTCCATTCCCATTTTGCGAGATCCATGATGAAGATTCTCTTAATGCTCTTCTTGTCAAGTGGAATCAATCAATGGTGTCTGATGCCTTGGTAATAGCCCAGGACTTCCTACAGGGTCATCTAGGTCTACCCTCCTATCAGCAGGTATTCATGGTACGAGGTGGTCAGGCAGATTATCCTGCATCTAGCGCCACCTTGCGACCTGACTGGGCCGGGGTACAGCGGGTGCAATTCGACGCCTCCAGGGCGAGGAATATCTTACCAGGAGACACGAAGGTGGGGGGCAAATGGTCAAGCTGTAATATAGAAGTGGGTCCCGTTGCCGACGCTCACATGGCCAATGATTGGATCGAACCAATCAAGCAAGTCTACTCTTATTGCCTCAAGACCGAATCACGATACGGGTACATAATTACCGAGAAGGAACTTGTGGTGGTGCGCATCCGACCAGCAACAGAAGGGGACTTCATATCGCCAGACAACTCCCAAGAGACCTATCACGGGGCTCAACCGTCCATCGTGCGCAAGTCAAAATTCCTGAAATCTGCTAAACAGCCTCCGTCATCACCGTCAGGGCGAATTTCCCATTCAGGGATGTTGGAGTACAAGGCAATCCCTTGGAAGGACAAGAGCTCGTTGTCGATTGGTGGACAACAGACGTTGACAGTTAATCTGGCTTTGTGGTGGCTCCACCTAATGGCTTCTGATAACAACTCCATCAAAGACACCTACCCACCTCTGCCGGGGTCCAGCTGGAACCCTCAAACAACGACGGCCAACGACGGCAGCAAGCGCCGAAAACACAATGAGTTCAGGTCGGACGGTGAGTCTGACCTGGAAGACAGAGGTGTCCCCAGACGACGTACTCGACAGCAAACAAAGTCCTGGCAGACCGACGACATGAGTTTTACCTTCGAGCAGCTTTGACCGCTATCTCTTGCAGGCCAAGTTTCCGGGTAGCTTGCTATTTGTTAGAACTTATAGGATGATTGAACGACAGAACAAGAGGTGATGTACGACTTGACATGAAATGGCGCGTAGGGTTACGACTAGCGGGATGTTTTGCTCCTCTTGTGTGAGCCTCCAATCTTCTTGTATGAGTTTTTTTTGACCTTTGTATAAATTTCAAGTATTTTCCTATCAAAGCATACCGTTCATTCTAGCGAATCGGGACAACATACCACCTGCTGTCCCCTCCATACTCAAAATCTGCACCCGCAATTGGCTATGCGCATTTAAGAATAGTGCCATCTTCCTCACACTGCGTGTCATCTCCCCCTATCTGCCGGAGAAAGACGATTGAAGCCCGTAGTCACCGTATTCCTAGTGCTTGTGCAGGAGCTTGCGATGCTATCTGTTATCCAGATGTTGCGCGCACTTCCGGATAGCGAGTTGCAGTTTTCTCATAGTCGACAGCAGAAATTGCGCTTTTCGGCCCCCTTTTGTTGGTTTGTTGTCCTGGAAGTGATCTTATATATATCCAGATTTGACATACTCCTACCTTATCCAGGGTCTTGTTTCCCCGAGAGAACAAGTTGAAGCTACGTATAACACTTCAATATGATTCCTCTATCCGGCTACGTACGATTACTATAATTGCCCGACGAAAAGAGTGCTGCACTTGGAAACCCATGCCATTGCTAGTGAATGGGGCATCTGACCTCCTCAACTCCCAGCACTGCATCGCGCCATCCTGACTACTCGAGCCCTAAAAACTCTTCCGAAATCCTCGTCGTCGCCGGCCAGCGTTCTTTTTAGAGACAGCTGTGGGGCCTTCCAACGTACTGTAGCGCACTACTCTCAAAAGCACAACACAGCTCAGGAAGCTTGTGGGATCTTCTACGCTTTCCGTTTGCGTAACTAAACAATGGCATTGGCCTCCATCATCGGCGCTTGATGTAGCCTGCAGTCCAGTACGCGTTCGATAAAGTCGGTTTCACAGAAAAGCCCATCCCCCCCTGTTTGGCATGTCGTTACACTCGGCTCTCCATGACGCATGAGCAGTGTGCCTGGAAAAAATCACGAAGCCGGATTAGCACTGGGCATCACGTTCATGGTTAGCAAACCCGTCCACAAAGGCCAGCGGGGAGCTGATCGAGGCGTTGCCAACTCGGTAGCTTGGGATGCAGATCTGAGCGAACAGCCGCGAGACGGAGGGATAGAGATGAGGAAAGGCTGCGCAAGCTCTTGGGGCCAGTAAGGAGGTGATGTGAAGGGACGAGACATTCTGGGTGATCGGAAGGGAGCGAGATCGGAGGGTAGAAGGAAGATGGCAGAACACGGGAGAGTTTTGAGGAGCTTGAGGTGGCGAGGTGGATATCAGAACGCCTCTCCATCGCCACCATGCTTTCGGTACACGCGCGCTCGAAGCTACTCCTGAAAGGTTTTGCGCCTGGATCTTACCCACAGCCGCCAAACCGTCCGTCCGACTACTCTACTACTACACTTTATACTGTAGTAGCAGGCTGTGTAGCAGGATCCCGCAGACCTGGACGTGGACGGGGATTGTGATGGTTGCTAATAACCTAGGGGCAGCAGCCTCACCCACACATTCGAGCGTTGAATACCTCAGCCGACTTACGAACACTGTTTACTTGACTGTACTGATCTCGACGTTGACCATTGATAGGGAGCCTGTTGCAGGGTTCTACCTTACAGAAGCGCAAGGAGGGGCTGTCGGAAGAAATTCGTTGTAGGCGCTTTTTGCTCCAGACGCGCTTGAACGTTGATTTGATGGATTGCATCGACAAGCCGTAATTATTTCATGTGGGGTACATATTTTTAGATAATATATATTACTGTGTCCCTCGTTGCATATCCTTTATTTTCCGAGTTCCTTTGTGACTGCTTTGGACCGCGAATAGAAATGCTATCTGTAATCTTGTCTTCGAATGCATTCATCTTCTTCCATCTCCTCGTTACTACGACATACGCATTTCCGGCATATCCGCAATTGGTCCCATCCTTGGTCGCTGACAGACACAATGTCTCCTCTCCCAACATGCTCGACAACCTTAATGTCAACAGAATTCCCTCTACCGAAGCCCTCAATCTCCCTCCGGAACCGGTGTGGTCAATAACTTGTGAGACGGAACCATTTACGCACCGTCCCGTCATTGGTACAGATTGCTTGCAAATCGCCACGCAAATCGAAAATAGTGCAGGCGCCACGGCGTACCATCTCTATAAAGCAAGTGACCCCGGCTTGGGATGGAGGAACGGTGGTTGCTATATTTTTCTCGATTCCATGCTCCCGACAGACACGGACGTTTTCAGACCGATCTCGATAGCCCTTAATATCAGGCGCGTGGTGGAGAAGTGCGATACCCTGGGAGGAGCAACGGCCATTGGTCCGAGGCGGAAATTCGACCTGCTTATAGAGCCTTGGGATCTGAACAGTGCTACGACGGTTGCCACAGCACGATCATAGCTGCGAGGTTGAAGAGACATTCTTATACTGGACACTATCACCAGATCTATCATGGACTAGCAAAGTCTTGTCAGCCCGATCATGTATGGTCTTCTCATGTCCGCTATTTGAACTTCAATGTATGGTATCCTCATAGCTCATACCTTCTAGAAAGACTCGACGCACTCCGTCAGGCTCTCGAGATAGACTCCACGAACTCCGCGAAAGGAATCGAGCATTTAGCTATCCACAGCCAGACGACCCGGCAGCTAGAGAAACCGCTCTTCGGCCGTAGAAGATCTTGTAGATTATCTCATCCTGATCGCTTCTTCCCCACTTATCCCGCCAGCCCTGAAGGTCCGATAGTCTTGAGGCTGCACACACCTACATGGAATCGCCCGATATTCATGGCGGCTAGAATAAATCTAATGCCGCGATTTATGTAGCTGTTATTCCAAATGCAGATTCTGAATAATTCCCGGCTTTCCCGACAAGATCTTCAATTCCACGCCCCCCATTGCCAGAAAGAGACCTACAGATCTCAGAACCTATCACTGGGTGCGAGTCCTGCTTTTCCAAAAAAAAAGAGAGGTGTAGTAGTATTCCTTCGTCGGAGTAAGACAATGTTTCAACCCCAGCTCGCTTGGTCATCAACTGTCTGCATCAGAAGCCCAAAGTAATTGTTTGAAATCGCGTAAGCAAACAAATAGCAAGATCACACGGTATGGCCGGTATAGGCAAGTCTCCTTACGCCTTGTTTGTAAACGCGGAAGACGTAACACTTGAGATGAGCGAAGAATCGTCCAAGCATGTCGTGTTATACAAGCTGACCCGAGACAGACAATCAGCCACAGGCTCGCCCAGAATTGCGACCGTGAAGGTGGCATTTGGGACCTCTATCTTGCCACAGATGCCTGCAAAGACGCCCCCCAAAAACGCACCGATAATCGCATCAATGAGAGAACCACGGCGCCCGTCATATCCTTCCCCATACCTTCACCCTTTGCGGGTCAAACAATTGAAGCAGCGGCCAAGTGGCTGAAAGCCGCAGCCGATGATGTTGACCTCGACCGTGGCTTCTTTGCCGTTCTTCATGAGAATTACCAGATGGGCCGGAATCTGGACCGGGAGGCTGACCTAAGCAAAGGAGAGCCGTACAGCGGACCACGACCGAGGAAACTGTTTGAATAGAAGCATAAGCAGTTCGCTGTCAGCAGTGTATCCGGGCTCTGTATGCCAATTTGCGTTTGCTCGAGGGTTGAGACGCCGTGGACGCCACGACCTCGGTGGATAATATCATCATTAGCATCCCACTACTTTTTTGTTGAAATACGAAGGCGATACGAGGTTATATTGATATGTTGGTTGTTGCTGTTGTTAGATATCTATCAGTCTTTCAGCAGCCACAAGCAGTAAGCGAAAACTTTACTAGCAGGTCTCAGTCCTATGAGACTCAGATTACCAACCTATGTTCGAAGTAAACCTGAATTTTGCCATCTGAGTTCGATTATCTAGCCAAAGCGAAGCAGTCGTTCCTCGAACAGGGGCAAAAGTGATTTAAATGAAAGAACTGTCGTTGTTCACTGACTTGCTTGAAGCAGCACCTTTTTAACACACATGCAATATCCTCGGTTCCTAACCCGTTTTATGTTCGAAATACAGGGGTTCCTAAGGTAATCCTGTTGTGGCTTGCTCAAGAAGCCTTAGTTGTTGCACAATTAATTGTATATTCCTTGATTCCGTTTCGACGGAAAGTAATGTTACCAAACTTCAGTTAGAAGATGACCACCAGCAGATTTTGCATCTTCGATGACAATATTAGGGGAAAATCTGGTGAAAGTCTAAAAGCAAGGGAGATTAAAATTCTTAGATGGAAAACGATATGCACAAAAACAACATTCAAATAAATTTCATTTGACGAAAAGGGTATTTCGAGTCAGGCAGGAATTCTTCCAACAGACATAAGGAACCTGCAACATATGCACCCATGACATCATACCTTATAACCAGCTCATATACACCGTACAAGCATTACAATTCTCGTTTATTGCCGTCCATATCCCGCACTCCTTTCGTCCCACCAACGGCTGACATACCGTCCAATTCTGCTTGTACATCACTTCCACGCATTTCCTGGATGTTACCGCCCATTGCGTCCAACTCATGTGCCTCCCCGCCGCCTGTTTCATGCATTCCCTTCAACTCCGCCTTATCCGCCGCTTTCATCGCCATCAACCCTGTATCCGACCCCATGTCCTGAGCGCTATCTCCCCTGTCGGTTTGCCGCCGCCTCCGCATACGGAAAATCACAAAGGCGACGGCCGCAAGTAGCAATACTCCCATGCTTACTCCAACACCTATGCCCGCTTTGGAGCCTGTGCTGAGGCCGCCGCTGGGCGCTGCTGCTTTTCCTGTGCTCGTCGGCGCTGAAGTCGGTGCTGTCGAGCTCACACTCGTAGCCGAGCTTGTGCTTGTTGTTGTACTGGAAGAAGTTGTATTAGGCGAGGTTGCGAGACTCCAAGTCGTAGGCTTCAGCGTCGAATCCTGATTAATGTACCAAGCACCACTATTTGTGGAAAACGGCGTCTCGGGAGGCGTAGTAGGCTTGTTTTCCGCATAGATCTCAGCATGGCATGCCCCAGCGCCGTTGCAATCGAGACTGACTGTTTGGCTTCCTGTGGAGGGGACGGAGGTATTAGAGCCTAGGATTAGGGCATTGTCTTAGCTTGAGGCGAAAAGGGAGGGATGGAGAGTAGGGATGTTATACATGGTGTGAAACTTGTAAAGTCGGGGGGGCCACACCAAAGGACGAGGTAGGCGTTGGGGTAATTTGATGCCCAGGAACAGTTCACAGTGTCGAGGTAGTTGTAGGTTGGTCTGTAATTCGAATCCGGGAAGAGCCATTTCCCTGTAGCTGTAGAAGGAGCGGCGACGATGGTGGGTGGGAGGATGAGGAGTAGTACTGCAAGAGGTAGGAGAAATGGGCTATGACATGAAAGGCGCATCATCTTGGAAAACTCTCGCGGCCGAGATCACACCACAGTGGTGGATTAAAGAACGAGATGATGCCAAATATCGCTCTTCACGATTCTCTCTTCATGAAGAGACTCGACTTCGTCGCGCAAGAAAGAAAGCTCTACGAAAGATATAAAAATACAAGAGGAAGAGGAAAAGAGATGGACACGCGAAAATAGCAGGAGGCAAAGCGACACACCAGCCAATGCATTGCCTGGATCGCTCCAGCCTTGTTTCACCAAGGCCCTCAGCCGCAGCCGAAGGATCACAGAACATCAGCAACCTATCACCAGTCATAGAACCTCCATACCTCAACGAAGTGGCTCGAACAAGCAAGCAGCCGACAGGTTCATAAAACTGCACTGGTATGTTTCGGTGTCGTGGGTGTATGGACGGAGTATCTCTTACAGTACGGAATAGTAAACCGGCGTTATTCCTGCCATACCAGGATCAACGGCGCTAAGTCTGTTTAGAGAGTAGATATCACTAGCGGCAGATCCCCGAGCCTCGAAATTCCACTGCGCCAAATCCTATCATCACCACCAAACACCAATCTCACAACAATGCTGAGCACCAGCATGCGCCGAGCTTTTGCTCAATCGAATCCGCACATCCTCTCACTACCACCAACATTCCTCCTCCCCCTCCGCGCACGCCTCTCAACCACAACCAGTACCACCGGCCCCAACCCCCCCGAAAGCGCCTTCCACACCACCCATCTCCCCAAACAACCCCCAAAGGCCTCAAACCCCGAAACAAACCCAAAAACTCCCCAACCCTCTCCACCACCACCCCAACAAACTCCCCCCACCCCCCCCAACCCCCCCCCCCCCCCCCCCCCCCCCCCCCCCCCCCCCCCCCCCCCCCCCCACAAAAAACCCCCCCC